>OMFK01000694.1_pt1 | contig 12745 bp, 9 predicted proteins | sample 1645651 | NCBI WGS metagenome assembly OMFK01 (sample SAMEA103958124, study PRJEB25191) | human gut metagenome | biome: human-associated habitat [ENVO:00009003]; feature: intestine environment [ENVO:2100002]; material: feces | place: Germany | collected 2013/2015
GACATTGGATTAGGGGGGGATGGCTATGAAAAATATTTTAAAAATAATGCTTATGATGATTACAATTTTTACGATAGCAGGTTCTGCTGTCTATGCCGCGGAAATACCGGTTTCAGATCAGGATCAGTTAATAACGAGCAACGATTGGACAGAAATCAGTAATTTACAGGATGAAATGAAAAAAGAAGAGCCGGATGCAACCATCGATTATGACAAGGCATTAAAAGTATATGTGGATTGTAATCTTATAAAATTGCAGACGGCAGATACGAAAAAACTCACAAGTGCTCTGGAAAGTGCAAATTATGTATGGGTCATTCCTTTTAAAATGGAAAAGACATATGGAATGTTTACCGTAGCCAAAGGACTTCCATTGCGTGAAGAAGCAAAGTCTGTATTGACAAAAGCAGAACAGGAAGAAGTAAAAAATCATGCCGGAAAATGGATGATTACAGAGATAGCAGAACATACAGTGGAACCTTACTATGATATACTTCTGGAAAAACGGGAGGCATTATCGGACTGTACGAGAGTAGTACTGGTGGGAAGTCAACCGGGAATGAGACAGCCGGTTGCACTTGGGATGGATGATGAAACAGCACGTATCTGGATTTCCTTAGGGTATCAGTATCCGGTTATGGAGAAAATTCCGGAAACTCAAAATGTGGAAAGCGGTGTCTATTCATTTGATTCTGTAGCGGAGATTTCAGATACTTATATTGAAGATTCTGAGGTAAGTACAGGAGTTGGAGTACAGAGCAGAAGTTCGATGAAATATGTGGCTGGCATTGGAATTGTATTGATAGGAGGTATTTTAATTCTTAGTGTTTTAAAGAAAAAGAAAATAAGAATAAAATTCTTTTAAATGATACAAACTAATATATTGAGGAAAATAGAGGGGGAAGCAGTTATTTGAAACATTGGATGAAGAATTTATACAGGGTATGTTTATAGAAAATACAAATAAAGATAAGGTTAAAATTTCTGGAACTGTAACAATGAAATTTTGAAGTAATAAAAAGGAGGAAGTTATTATGGGAAAGTACCCTCAATCAGCTTTTTTAAAATGGGAATGTGGTCCAACTGAAAATACGGCCTATCTTTCCATTGATTATGAAGGAGGTAAATTAAATATGGGAGCAGTTGTTTCTGGTACACCTATTATAGGAACTGCATGTGCTATAACTGTAAAAGCAAGAAATTTTGAGTATAAAACAGGAGGAAATGAAGTACAATTGCGAGTTAATGGAGGAAATTTTGACGTAACACAAATAATACCAGTTACACCTGCTGAAAAATATAAGGGGAAGACATTGGAGTTTTTTGTTGGTTTAACTGCACATAAGGACAGTGTTATATATGCGAAAGTAGGATGGTAAAATACAGGATGTATTTGGAGGATTATGAATGAAGAAAATCAGTCTGTACTTATTAATTTTTACAATGCTATATTGTCTGTGTGCGTGTGGAAAAAATTCTGATGCAAAATCAAACAGTAGAGAAGATGATGGCAGAAAAGAACAAAAGATAATCATATCATCAATTCAGGTTGCTTCAAATACGAAGGTTATGCGTGCAAAGGTGTTCCTTCCGAACGTAAAATCTTTGGAAGGAACAAATTATTGGTTAGGTGGGTTAGATACTACCAGTAAGGTGGACGTAATAGATACAGGTGATGGTATTCAGATCAATGTGTGCGGCTTTTATTCCGATGATACTGCGTGGAAAAATCCGAAAGTATATAAGGGATTTCAATCACCGGATAATTCAAATACGCCATTAAAAAATGTTTTGGTTAAGGGAAAAGTTGTTCCAATGAAGGAGAAGATGTTAAAAGCGGATGTTAAGAAAACAAAAAAAACAATCCCTGTTGAAATTACACCTTATACGGTTAGTATTTGTCCCGTCAATGACTGGAGAGAAAAAGGGTGTTTTTATCATGTAGTTGCAACAACAAAAGACGGAAAGCAATATTCCATAGGAGAGTTACCTCTTACCGATGACAGAAAAGGAACTGAAAAAAAGAAACATCCTTTCATGGATGGTACAGATCTTGAAGAGCTTGGAGATGGCTATGCATCTGCAAGTGAAATGAAATATTGTGGGGCTCGTTATATTTTCAATCAGAAGATTGATATCACACAGATAGAACAGATAGAAATAATAAAATATAAAATCAGCAGATGATATAGGTATAAAAACAGGTCATAAATTTGTTGACGATGATAGGAAACCATGTTAGGATGATGGTAGAGACTATCAATGAAGTGACAGGGGAATGAGTTTTTGACTCATCCCCCTGTTCTTATTATCAGGAGAAATGGATGAAAAAGAACAATCAGATGAAACCAGACAATGTAGCAAAACGTCTATGGGCATTTTTTATCGTGCTCACCATGTGTATTACCGTGCAGCCTGTCGTGCCGGTAAAGGCGCAGGAGGCTGTGCAGACAGCGGCAAGAACGATCTATACGGAATTTAAAGATGGAAATTCTACCCATTCTGGAGATGGAAGCTATGGAAATCCCTACAATTTATTTGAGGATGCCTATGCGGCTGCCGGCAATGGGGATGAAATCTCAATTTTGGGAAGTGGTGCTTTTTTAAATGCCGAGGCTGCGGAACCGTTTATTTTTGATAAAAGCGTGACCGTCAATGGAAATGGAAATACTTTTTCCAACCGTAAGGGGGGATTTATCCTGAATACGGATGTGACATTTAAAAACATTACGCTGCGGTTTTCCAATCGTCTGCACGATGCAATTTTTGCAAATGGGCATAAACTTGTTCTTGAGAATGTTATGTGCGACAGCGGATTCCGCTATGTAGATATCTTTGGCGGATCCCTTTATGAGAATGGAAAGAATATGGGGAATCATCCGGGATCAGAGGCACAGATTCTGATTACGGGTGGTGGTACCAATCTGGGGAATATTTATGCCGGTTCCATGAACGGAACATATGACGGTAAGACACAGATCGTGCTTGCGCACGTTTCCGGTACGCAAAATGGGGAAATCTATGCATCCGGTGCCATTGAACCATATGTAAATCAGGATGACTGGTTTTCCACGCAGGAGCCGGATCCACCGGCAGCGGATGGACAATATACGGTTTCCGGCGATGTGGAAATTTCACTTACCGGTTCCGACACGAAACAGGTGTACGGAGTATCTGAAAATCACGCAGGGAAGACATTTCTGACCATAGATACCGACCAGTCCTATACCGGAATTCCAGGTATAAGCAAAGTAGGAAAACTCACAGTAAAGGGCGGTGGAACATTTGCACCGGCAGCGTTGGACAGCTGTACGGTCAGGCTGGAAGGGGCAAGTGCGATTGATCTTTCCCAGATGGAAACTCCACAGGTACATTCGATTGTGAGTGCGGATTCAGCAGGAAACCGACTGATCTTAGGAAAAGAACAGAAGCTGAAAGTTACAGATACCATTACGGGTGCACTTACATTTGAAACCCTGAATGGAAGAAATGGAAAATCCGGAATTGCGGAGTATGGTCACACCTATCTGGAACTTGGAAGGGCTGCGGATACGGCGGTTTCTTTTACACCGACAGACGGACAGGCGGGAATGACACTGGAACGGACATCGTCTGGAAATGGAGAAATCTGGAAAACCAGTGAGTTGTCAGGGGATGGACCGGTTGCGGTAAAAAATATGACCATAAAAAATCCGGTAATTACCACAACGGTTTCGGAGATTTCAAAAGTCGGTGAGTATGAAAATAAGAATCCAAAACCATATCTGGCAGAGGTAGCCTGGCTGGAGCAAACGGATGAGTATGATCGGGATCTAGGGGTTGTTCCGATGGAATATGAAGTAACATTTAATGGAACTGCTTATTTTTCAAAAACAGTTACAGAGGACGAGAATAGTTTTATTTGTATTCCAGAGTTAAATTTAATGTTTATGACGGGGGTATCATATGAGGAAATTACAGATGATACGATCACACCCATGTGCTATCGCACGGCTGAGAGTTCTACGGTAAAAGAAGGAACCTACTATATCACAATCCGTCCATTTTCAGCAGATGAACAGATCGAACAGAACGTAATTCTGATTGTAAACAAAGATCCGGATACATCCGGTTCGACGGTTACTTCAAAGGAAACAACCACTACGATAAATGGATTACCATCGGCCGTGTCCATGCAGGATGAACTGAATCTTACCGTGCAGACGGTCTATACAGATAGCAGCTTACAGGGACAGAACGTGCCGTCTGCTGGTTTTTCGGTATACATTAACCAGACCCCTTATGAAGTATCCGGCATCACGCTTCAAAACGGAGTGGCAGCCATAAAGATTCCGGTTTCAGAGGCAAACGGATTTCATATGGGAGAAAATGCAATTACAGTTTCTTATGCAGGAGAAGCCCATGAAAACTACAGGGTACTTCCTTCCCAGGCAAACGAAACCGTGACGGTAAATCCAATTGCCGTAAAGATGCAGTATGATACCATCCAGCAGACAGCTGCATACACAGGGCTGAAACAGAGCTGCTTTGTTTCCACGATAAATGTAGTCCGAAAGGACAACGGAAAGACGGTAGATTCGCAGGTAAAGCCTGAAGTTTTCTATCAGCAGGATGGGAAAAATGTTGTTCCGGTGCAGCCGGGCAGTTATGATGTCTGGTTTAAAGTGGATGGAAACCAGTACGATGTGATAGTGGAAAAAGTCGGAACCTTTACCATTACAGCGGCGAAACCATCGATTCGTCTTACGGCAGAGACAGAAAACGGTAATTCCGTACATCTGTATGCAAAGGTAGATGGAGTCCGAAATGGCAGTATTCCGCTTGGTTCGATTTCTTTTTATCAGGACGGAACCATAATAAAGGCACAGGAAAAACTCGTATATGGGGAAGCCGATACGGTTGTATCAGGCTTAAAACGTGGCGGTTCTTATCAGTTTAAGGCAGTATATGAGCCGGATGATAAGGATGGACAGACTTATTACGAAACAGTGACAAGTGAAGCCGCGACCGTTACAATCAAAGAGGACAGTTCCACCGGAGGAAGTGGAACAACCGGAGGCGGCTCATCTTCCGGAGGCGGTGGAACAACCGGAGGCGGCTCATCTTCCGGAGGCGGTGGAACGACTGGAGGCGGCTCATCTTCCGGAGGAAGTTCTGGTGGCGGAAATACTTCGGGTGGTAACACAGCCGGAGGGGAAACACCGTCCAACGGAAACAAAACCGATGTAGAAACTCCGTCTGACGGAAATACAGCTGGTACACAAACACCGTCCGATGGAAACGCGGCCGGACAAAATACACCAACCGTGACCGTTACCGGAACCCGGAAAAATAAAGCCATCAAAACAACGGTGACCGCTGATCTGATAAATCAGATACTGGAAGAAAACGATGGAAAACACACAGATGTGACGATCCAGGTCACCGATCCGGCTGGCAACGTAAGCTATACACTGACCGTAAATACAGCAGACATACAGACCGGAAATAAGCTGTATGTGTGTGCAAAAGATCAAAAGACAGGTGCCTATGTCCTTGTAAACGACAAGAGTTATACGGTTACAAAAGCCGGAAATGTGAATTTTTCAGCAGATTCCAATAAGAATTACGTCCTTATGGATCAGAAAGATATGGATCAGGTCACAACGAAAATATTAAAAACGGTTACATTGAAGAATAAAACCGTTCAGGTGAAGAAGGGAAAACAAAAGAAGGTTTCTCTGGCAGCCACCTTAAATATGGACAATGTAAAAAGCATTTCTTATCAGAGCAATAACAAAAAAATTGCATCTGTAAACAAGAAGGGTACCATAAAATCGAACAAAAAAGGAACTGCGTCCATTCGCGTGACAGTAACCTTAAACAATGGGAAGACCAAAGTTTTAAAATTAAAAGTCAAAGTCAAATAGCAGATGCAGGAAAAGACAAAACCCCGGAAATAAATATCCGGGGTTTTTGTTTTACCTAGAGAGAAAGTGCACACTGATCAATTTTTTCCAGTTCCTCCTCCGTAAACGGAGCAGAGTTTAACACTTTCAGATTTTCAAGAATCTGTGCCGGGCGGGAAGCTCCGATCAGAACGGAAGTGACCACACCGTCACGGATGACCCATTTGAGTGCCATCTGTGCGAGGCTTTCACCACGGGCAGCCGCAATCTCATTCAGACTCCGGATACTGTTCAGCCGCTTTTCATCGAACTGGTCGGCATGCAGAAAACGTCCGTCGGTATTGACACGGCTGTCCTTTGGAATGCCGTGCAGATAACGGTCGGTCAGCATACCCTGTGCGAGCGGGCTGAAAGAAATAATTCCTTTCTTCCCATCTGCTGCGGCCTGTTTTAAACCGTTTTCTTCAATGGTACGGTTAAAGATATTGTAGGAATTCTGGTTGATAATAAACGGGCAGTGCAGATCTTCTAAGATGGCAGCTGCGCGTTTCATGGTTTCTCCATCGTAGTTGGACAGACCGACATACAGTGCTTTTCCGCTTCGCACGATCTGGTCGAGTGCACCCATGGTTTCTTCCAGCGGCGTATCCGGATCCATGCGGTGGTGATAGAAAATATCTACATAGTCCAGACCGAGCCGTTTTAAGCTCTGGTCAAGGCTGGCAATCAGGTACTTGCGGCTGCCCCAGTTTCCATAAGGCCCCGGCCACATGTCAAAACCGGCTTTGGAACTGATGATCAGTTCATCGCGGTAGGAAGAAAGTTCTTCCCGAAGGATCTTCCCGAGATTTTCCTCCGCACTGCCCGGCTGCGGTCCATAGTTGTTTGCCAGATCAAAATGTGTGATCCCGTGGTCAAATGCCGTAAAGCACATCTGTCTCATATTTTCATAAACACCGGTATCTCCGAAATTGTGCCAGAAGCCCAAAGATACTTCCGGCAGCATCAGTCCGCTGTCGCCGCAGCGGTGGTATTTCATGGTTTCGTAACGTGATTCATTTGCGTGATACATAAGAAATCCTCCTTAGTTTGTAAAAAATTTATCATAAATGCCAAATCCAAAGATAAAAAGCACAATCAGCGGCAGAATATAGGTAATGTAGCCGCGCATCCAGTTTTTAATTTTTAATCCTTTTCCGGTATTGGCTTCGGTTGTGTAGTTTTTCCAGCCCCAGCCGTAGCGGCTTGTGCAAAACAGCAGATATACCAGGGAACCGAGAGGCAGGAACAGGTTGCTTACCAGAAAATCTTCCAGGTCAAGCACAGACCCGCCAAAGATTGAAAAACCTTTCCAGTTCCATACATTGTATCCGAGTACACATGGCAGGGAGAGTACAATGATCAGTACCAGATTAACGGCACAGGATTTCTGGCGGCTGCATCCGGTCAGTTCCATACCGCAGGAGATGATGTTCTCAAATACTGCCAGGATTGTGGAAAACGCTGCAAAAAACATAAACAAAAAGAACAGGCTTCCCCAGAGTCTGCCAAGCGGAATATGGTTAAAAATATTCGGCAGGGTGATAAAAATCAGGCTTGGTCCGGAAGTCTGGTCAACATGGAACGTAAAGCATGCCGGAAAAATGATAAGTCCGGAGGTGATAGCAACAAATGTATCCAGAATGGCAATATTTACCGATTCACCAAGCAGAGAGCGTTCCTTTCCGATATAACTTCCCAAAATTGCCATCGCGCCGATTCCAAGGCTTAACGTGAAAAATGCCTGGTTCATGGCACCCGTAATGGTTTTTGCAATACCGATCTGTTTCATCCGTTCAAAGTCCGGGATCAGATAAAAGGCAAGGCCTTCTTTTGCCCCATCCATAAAAAAGCTGTTGACCGCCAGAATGATCATGATGATAAGCAAAGAAGTCATCATGACCTTTGTTACTTTTTCCAGACCGTTCTGCAGTCCACGGGAGCAGACAAATACGCCGGCGCAAACAACTACCACCATCCAGAAGCCCATGGTCAGAGGTTTGCTCAGCATTGTGGTAAACTGTCCGGATACACCGTCGGCATCCAGTCCCTGAAACTGTCCGGTGACCGTCATATAAAAATAATGAAGCATCCAGCCGGTGACCGTTGTATAAAACATCATAAGAAGATAGCAGCCGATCAATGTGATAATCCCGTGGATATGCCATTTCTGTCCGGGTTTTTCCAGTGCATGGTAGGCTTTGACCGGACTTTTCTGGCTGGCACGCCCAACCGCAAATTCCATCGTCATGATCGGGAGTCCGAGAATAATCAGAAACAACAGATAAAACAGCACAAAGGCACCGCCTCCGCCCTGTCCGGCAGTGTATGGAAATTTCCATACGTTTCCGATTCCGATCGCACATCCGGCTGACAGGAGAATGAATCCCAGACGGGATTTTAATTTTTCTCGTTCTTCCATAAAATAATCCACCTTTTTGTAAACATTGTATAAAATACAAACGAAATTATACAATCTGTTGTGAGAAGTTTCAACCCTTTTTGACGAAATTTTACCAGGTATGTGTTGTATTTTTTTACAGATACTAGAGGAGAAGGTTGCGGAGTGTTCATGTTCTGCAATCAACAAGATTATCTTATGGAAAGAAAGAGGTATAAACCATGGTTTTAACAGAAAAAGAGATGGCTACAATTGAGGATCTGCACACACAGGAGCTGTCCTGCGTGGAGAAGTACAAACGTTACGGACAGGAAGCAAAAGACCCGGTGCTTCGGGATTTATTCGCTGATCTTGAAAAGAAAGAGCAAAAGCATGTGGAGTCTCTGGAACAGGTCATGAAAGGCAGCGTCCCATCCTGTAACGTCAATGACAGGGATGGAAAGATGTATGAGCCAAAGGCAACCTATGATTCCATGACCAATCCGGAAGATAAGAAAAACGATAATTTCCTTGCCACAGACAGCATTGGTTCTGAAAAAATGGTGTCCGGAACGTATAATACCGATGTGTTTGCATTCGGGGATTCCGATGTGCGCAAACTTCTGGCAGATATCCAGGTGGAAGAACAAAACCACGCGGAGATGCTCTATAAATATAAAACCGTAAACGGCATGGCATAGCCGGCATGTGGAGTGGATGTCCCAAAGCATCCACTCTTTTTCTTTTTACCTAAGACTTACAGAAACCGGATAGTACATCTTACATAACCTGTTTATCATAAATCCTGTAATAAATCTTACAGATTTCACAAGGAGAACAAAAGAATTATGAGAAAAAATGTGATGAAACTTACAGCAGGAGTTCTCTCCACCGCTGTATTGGCAGGAATGTTTGCCACTGGTATCCCGACAAAGATTGCAGCAGCAACGGAACACTGGAATGATGCTTCCCGGGAATCTACAGACTGGAGCAACTGGAAAAAGAACTGGGCTGCTTATAGCAGTGAGTATGAACATGTATCGCTGACTCCGGGTGCGGATGAGACAAAATTAAATTATGCATGGTACAGCAAAACGGCTGAGACTCCAAAGGTGAGAATCTCTACCAGACAGAATATGGATGGTGCGACAGAGTTCACCGGAGCGCAGACCGAAGCTGTGACCATAGATACCACAAAATATTTTTCCAATAAAGTAACCGTAAGCGGGCTCAAAGAAAATACCAGCTATTATTATCAGGTATTTCAGGATGGAAAGTGGCAGGATACACAAAACTATACCACACAGGCGTTTGATGAATTTTCTTTCCTGTATGTCGGGGATCCTCAGATCGGAGCATCTTCAGGACAGACAAGTACTGAAGGAGATGCGATGAAAGATAATAACTATGCAGCAAGAAATGATAGTTATAACTGGAACAACGTATTAAATGAAGCACTCGAGGATCATTCCGATGTAAGTTTTCTTGTGTCCGCAGGAGATCAGGTGAACTACGGAAGCAACGAGCGGGAATATGCAGGATATCTTGGGGCAGAGGCACTGACTTCCCTTCCGGTAGCAACGACCATTGGTAACCACGACAGTGTTTCGAATCAGTACAGCCTGCATTTTAATAATCCAAATGCTTTTTCCGATACCGATACCAATTATGTACAGGGAAAGACAAAGGCAGGAACCGATTACTATTATCGTTATGGAAATGTCCTGTTCATTGTTCTTGACACAAACAACTATAACTGTGCAACGCATGAGAATGTCATGAAAAAAGCAATCAATGAGAATAAAGATGCCAAATGGCGTATTGTGGTATTCCATCAGGATATTTACGGCAGTGGTTACGACCATTCCGATTCCGATGGTATGGTGCTTCGTACACAGCTTACTCCACTGATGGATAAGTATAAGATTGATGTGGTGATGCAGGGACATGATCATACCTATTCCAGAACCTTCCAGCTTGAGGGGGATGGAAAGGATCATACTTCTTACAGCACTTATGGATACAAATCTGTAGAGGAAGCTGAAAAAGACAGTGATTATCAGGCACAGAATAACTGCTATGAAATCGTAAACAAGACCGTTGGCGGAACCGTTACCAATCCGGAAGGAACCGTATATTTAGAGGCAAACTCTGCAACAGGTTCAAAATTCTATAGCCTGATTGCTTCCAAACAGGACTTTATTTCTGAGAGAAGCCAGACCTGGACACCAACCTATTCCGTCGTAAAAGTAACGGACAAAAAGTTTTCTGTAACAACTTATGATGCAACGACCAGAAAACAGTTACAGGGATCTACTACATATACGATCGTAAAAGATGCGGTAAAGCAGACCATTCAGGCGAAGAACTCTTACAAAAAAACCGTAGGAGACAAAGCCTTTTCCTTAAATGCAAAAGCAAAAACACCGCTTACCTATACCTCTTCCGACAAAAAGATTGCAACTATTGATAAGAACGGAAAAGTTACCGTAAAAAAGGCCGGAAAGGTTACAATTACGGTGAAGGCAGCAGCAACCAGCCAGTATCAGGCAGCAGGAAAAACAATTACGATTACTGTTACAAAGAAAGCAGTAAAGAAAGCAGCTAAATAATAATGAAGAAAAACTGGAAAAAAGTTTTAGTGGGAACCCTTTGTCTGGTGGGGTTCCTACTGTTATTAGTCAAAGGAAACCAGTTCGAAAAAGTATCCCTGATTTCCACGGAAGGGCAAAGCTATGAGAAAGCAGTCGTGACAAAGATCACGAAAGATAATCTGGCAGAAGATGGAAACCGATACGGGACACAGGAGGTGCGCGTACAGGTTAAATCCGGAGCATATGCAGGGGAAGAGCTTGATGCCGTCAATCCAAGCGGTTCCTTGTTTGGCATGGAGAACTGTGAAGTTGGTTCGCGCGTAATTGTCATTGTCAGTTCCACAGATGATAATGCTGTCGTTACGGTATACAGCAAAGACCGTACTATGGCAATTTATCTGTTTGTACTTTTTTTCTGTCTGGTGATATGTATGATAGGTGGGAAAAAAGGAGTCAAAGCCATTGCAAGTCTGGCATTTACCGGTGTGTGTATTGTTTATCTGATGTTTCCGCTGATGTACCGGGGCATTTCACCGATCGGTATTACCATTGTTGTTGTCATTCTCTCGACATTGCTGACCCTGTGGCTTTTGGGCGGAGTCTCTAAAAAGACGGTATCTGCAGTGGTGGGAACGGTCAGCGGTGTGGTTGTGGCAGCCGCAGCCGCAGTTGTGTTTGGAAAAGCCGCAGGCATTACCGGGTATAATGTGTCTGATATCGAAACGTTGAATTATGTGGCACAGAATACACAGATAAAAATAGGACAGCTTCTGTTTTCGGGAATCATTATAGCCGCACTTGGGGCAACCATGGATGTTGGCATGTCAATTGCATCCACGATTCAGGAACTGCACGAACGCAGTCCGCAGCTGGGGACAAAAGAGTTGTTTGTGTCGGGAATCCGTGTGGGGCGCGATATGATGGGAACCATGGCAAATACACTGATTTTTGCCTATGTCGGTGGTTCGTTGTCTACGCTCGTTGTCAATTATGCATACAATCTGAGTTATAATCAGCTGATCAATTCTTATGTAATCGGAACAGAAATCATGCAGGGACTTTCGGGAACTCTTGGGGTTGTGCTGACCGTACCGATTACCGCAGCTGTAGCGGCAGTGCTTATCGGAAAGAAAAAGATAGTAAAAGAACCATTGATGCAGGACATTTATGATGGCTCAGATGATTATGAAGAACCGGAAACAGACGGTGAATACGGGGAAGATGTTTAAATGGGACATATGTGAAAAAAGTTATGAGATATGTCCCGAACCTAAAAGAAAGTTTTATTTTCTATATGTCCACTATCAATTTGGAAAGTGATAGAACACTTGATTTTCTTAACAAACACATGCAAATCTGTTTGTTAAAAAATGGTCTGGAAAATTCAATTCCGAAACAATACCAGCGTATTAAAAATATATTGACATTTACGAACTTTACGCTATAATAGAATCAAACATATGAACAAATGCTCATATGAAAGAATGATAAAATGAAAAAGGAAAGTATGGAGGAAACCGACGATGAAGAAAACTTACAAAATTGATGTGGATTGTGCAAACTGTGCAAATAAAATGGAGGAAGCTGCAAAAGCTACTACCGGAGTAAAGGATGCAACTGTAAATTTCATGACACTGAAGATGAACGTGGAATTTGAAGAGGGTGCAGATGCAAAAGCGGTTATGCAGGATGTGTTAAAGAACTGTAAGAAAGTGGAAGATGATTGTGAGATCTTTCTTTAAATCCGGCTTTTCCCATAGGTATCAGTCAGATTGGAGGGCACCATGAATAAAAAGCAGAAAAAAGTATTGAAACGAATTATTGTGGCGGCAGTGCTTCTGGTT
>OMFK01000696.1_pt1 | contig 12639 bp, 9 predicted proteins | sample 1645651 | NCBI WGS metagenome assembly OMFK01 (sample SAMEA103958124, study PRJEB25191) | human gut metagenome | biome: human-associated habitat [ENVO:00009003]; feature: intestine environment [ENVO:2100002]; material: feces | place: Germany | collected 2013/2015
TGCCGCACCTCGCTCGCCGTATCGGCACTTAGAATTATGCGGTATTGCCTTAGGTAAAGCAAACAGGCGTAACTCTGCCCAGACGATTACTTCTCATCCTCATCCCACGTGCGGTCACTGATGATGTAGCGGGGGCGGCGCTTGGTTTCCATGTAGATCTTGCCGATGTACTCGCCGATCACGCCCAGGCAGATCAGCTGTACGCCGGAAACAAAGCAGATGATGCTGGTCATGCTGGCCCAGCCGGATACGGTGGCACCCAGCAGCGCTTCCACAATGGCCCAGATCACGCCGATAAAGCTGATGAGCGCCACAATAACGCCAAACCCGGTAATGAACCGGATGGGCTTGACGGAAAGGCTGGTGATGCCGTCAAACGCAAGGGACAGCATTTTGGACAGGGGATAGTGGCTTTCACCCGCAATGCGCTCGTGGCGCTCGTAAGCAACGCTGGTGGATTTAAAGCCCACCAGCGGCACCATGCCGCGCAGGAACAGGTTGACCTCCTTAAAATTAGCAAACTCATGCAGCACGCGGGCGCTCATCAGGCGGTAGTCCGCGTGGTTGTAAACAACCTCGGCCCCCATGGCGTTCAGCAGCTTGTAGAAACTTTCTGCCGTAAAGCGCTTGAAGAAGGTATCCGTATCGCGCTTGGAACGCACGCCGTACACAACTTCGCAGCCATCGTTCACATAGGCATCTACCATGGCGTCCATGGCGTTGATATCGTCCTGACCGTCGCAGTCAATGGAGATGGTGATATCGCACTTGTCCTTGGCTTCCATCAAACCGGCCAGCACTGCGTTCTGGTGACCGCGGTTGCGGCTCTGGCTGATGCCGATGTAGTGCTTGTCGCTCTTGGCCAGGTCGCAGATGATGGACCAGGTTTTGTCCTTGGAGCCATCGTTGACAAACAGCACGCGGCTGTCATCGCTGATTTTACCGGCGGCAACTAGGTCGGTGATCTTTTTCAAAAACAGCTTGCTGGTAATGGGCAGAACCTCCTGCTCGTTATAGCAGGGGATCACGATGTACAGAATCGGATTTTCGCGGGTAGCCTTCATGGTTTACAGCACCTCTTTTTTGCTTTTTCTGCTGCGCCGCCCGGCCAGCAGGTAAATTGCCGTCAGCAGAATGCTAATGGCGCTGACCCCGATCCCGCACCAGAGCGGGGTGGGGGAATAGTGGAAACGAATACAGTTTTTACCGGCATTCACCTTGACGGCCATCAGGCCGTTGATGTTCAGGATCTCTGCAGATTCGCCGTTGACCGTGGCGCTCCACGCCTTGTCATAGGGAACACTGAAAAATGCGTACTGCTCGCTGCCGGATGTGATTTCGGAATAAAAATAGTCTGTGCCATAATCAAACACATCGGTGCAGGCTTCGCGGCGCTTGTCCATGTCGGCATACTTGTTTTCCTGGCTGATCTTACCATCCAGCGCGGCATCATAGTGGCGCAGTATGGTGGAAACCGTGGCTTCGTCCTCGTCTGCCACCACAAGGGTCTTTAACATGGAGTGGGCGCGCTCGGCGGGGTCAATCTCGTCAAACTCACTGCGGGTCATGTAGGTATCATAGCAGAAGCCGATGGGCAGGGCGTGGGAATCCTGATAGACGTTGATCTGCTCGTGACCGTTGGAAAAACTGGTGTAGATTTCATCCGGCCAGTCGGAGTTGTTGCGGATATAATACCCAACGGAAAGCAGCTCGTTGGTGCCCTCCGGCCCGGCGGGGGTAATGGCGTGGCGCTCGTCCCCCAGGGCATCATACAGTGTAAAGATGGAGGGGGAAAGCGTGCTCAAAAAGGAGGTACGGTCCGGCAGGTAAGCCGCCATGCCGCGGTTGGAATACGGCTCCCAGAAATAATAGCGGTAGGGCAGGGCATCAGGCAGGCCGTCGCCGCTGTGGATAACGTCACCATAAATTTCTGTGGTGGTCAGGCCGATCGTCTGGGTGTAGGCACGCTGATAGGTGCCCACGGTAAAACCGGTGGTCAGTGCAGCAACCAGAGCAGTGCAGGCCGTCAGGGCAGCCATGGGGCGGCGCAGGCGCAGCCGCCGCACCCAGCCAGTATTTGCGGTACACTATGGTATCGCGCTTGACGTACAGATACAGCGTGATAGCGGCGATGACTGCAGCCGAAATACCGCAGCCCGCACGCCAAGGGTAGTCCTGCAGATGGTCCAGCACCTTGATGGTGGCCAGCACCAGCAGGAACACCAGCATGTAATACCAGCGGCGGTACGGCTCGCTGGTGAACATGACGAACAGACTGTTGCTGACCGGGCTGGCTGCTACAAGGAACAGCCCCACCAGCAGCACATGCAGCCAGTCCCACTTCCAGCGCAGCAGATAAGCCAGAACCAGGCAGATGCCTACCAAGGGCAGGTACGCCGCGATGGAATACCAGTTATCATGCACCACAGCGGAAAAATTGAACATATTCTCCGCCGGGAAGAAGAGCGCCCGCAGCATTTGCAGGTAATTGGGCCAGTCAAAGGTCAGTTGGCTCAAGCTGATGTGATCCGATACGCGGGGATTATTGAGCACCGCCGCAATGGAGGGGATGAACAGTACCCCCGCCATGCCGACGCCCAGACAGCCTTCCAGGATGCAGGCCGGAATTTTGCGGGCATTTTTGCGCAGATCCGCCCCGGGGCGTGCGTCCTCGCCGCCAAAAAGATACCGCGTAATATAGTAAAACACCAGGAAGAAAACTTCCCCGATAAAGAAGTAATAGTTGACCAGCGCGTTGATGGTAACGGCAAACAGGAACGGAGCTTTTTTGCCCTCCTGCATGCGTTTGTCCAGCCCCAGCATCAAAAGCGGGAACAGGGCAATCACATCATGGAAGTGATAGAACACCACGTTGATGCAGGAAAAACCGGAAAATGCATACAACACACTGCCAAGCAGGGCGCTTTTCTCGCTGGCACTGCGGCGGAAGTAGGCAAACGAGGTCAGCCCGGCAACAGCATATTTGAGCATATAGATCCAGCCGACCAGATAGGGAAACGCGCTGGCGGGGAAGAGAAAGCTCAGCCAGAAAAACGGGCTGCCAAGGGTGTAAAAACTGAACGAGGATACAAAGTCCGAACCAATATCAATGCGCCAGTTCCACAGCACCTCGCCGCTTTTGATGGCGTTGTTGCACAGCATGTTGTAGGAGAGCTGTTCTGCGTCAAAATCCGCCGCAACCAACAGCAGGCCGCCGTCCCGTATCATGTAGGGCAGCAGTGCAGCCGCGGCAATGGCAAAGTTCAGCACAAAAGCCAGCAGCAGCCACCGGCGCGGGAAACGGTTTTGCAGTGTTTGTTTCATGTAGCAGCCTCGCGGCATCAGCCCTGACCGTTAGAAAGTTCAATCCCGCGGGTGGGCATGTTTGCCATATTGTTCAGGGTAGAGTTGTATTTTTCACTCAGGGATTCCATAGCCCAGTCAGTGCAGTCCATAAAGGTATTGTCAAAAATATCATTCATGAACGCATCTTCGCCCATAAACACCCCGGCGTAATGCCCGCCGGAAATGGTGTTGCGGGCAATGATGTTCTCATAGCAGGGGGTAAAATCCAGGCCCTGCACGGCTTCATCCGCGTTCAGGTCAGTGCTGAGCTCAATACCAAAGAAGTGGAAGGTATCGCTGGCACCCCGGTTGTTGTCAATGATCTGGTTGCACAGAATGGTGTTGCTGAACGCCGAGCGCACAGCCTTGATGCCGGAACCGTAATTGTCCCGCACAATGTTGCCGTAAATGGTGTTGTAGGCGGTGTTATCCAGCGAGATGCCGGGCAGCTTGGCGGGGGAGGAACCATCCGCCATGCGGCCCTGATCCAGAATAAAGTCAGCTTCCAGATCCTCATCACTCATGCGGTTGCGGCCGCCGTTCTGGCGGATCTCACATCCGGTAATGTAGTTGCCGAAGGAGCCGTAATCCAGGCACATGCCCTCTTTTTCGTTCTTGTAGATTGTGTTCTCTACATAATAGTTCAGGTAGCCGCTTTCCGAATAAATGCCGGAGGAATGGTTCTGCGCAACCGTGTTGCCGCGCACAACCAGCTGATGGGGAGACTGTAAAATATCGTACAGCATTTCATCCGGGAACGGATTGTAGGCGGTCTCAATGTCCTCAATGGGCATGGAGCAGAGCACCAGCCCGGCGGTCAGGTTGCGGGCACCAGAGTTATTTTCAATGCGGTTGCCCTCGATCACGCCATTGCTGATCTCGCCGTTCAGGAAGATGGCACCATTCTGGTTTTCATGGATGCTGTTATTGACCAGTGCAAAGCCGGTGTTCTCCCCCATAACGCAAAGGCCCTTGAGGGAAACATTGCTGATGTTAAGGTCAGCCAGATAGAAACTGCTGGAATTCTTGACATACACACCGTAATTGCACCCGCCGTTGATGACAAAGCCGGTCACGGCGGTATTTTCCGCCTGGTCCAGAACAATGGCTTTGTCCAGCGTTTCATTGCCGGGGGTCAGCACTGCGCCGTTGCCGTGCAGGATCGTACCAGTGGGTACCACCAGGGTGGCATCCATCACCAGAGCAGGGGAGATGACCTCCACCGTGCTGCCGGGGTTGGCTGCCAGAAAGTCATTCAGTTCTGCCAGGCTGGAACCGGTAAAATTCACAGCCTGGGCGGTTTCGGCGGTGGCCAGGGGGGCCAGCCGGGTCATGACAGAGTTGTACAGGTTTTTCCAGTTGGCCTCCGGGGTATCAAAAGTGGCAGGGTCAATACCGAGGGTCTGAATGCGCTGGATGACCTGCAAAGGGGCAATCAGGCTTTCGGTGTCGGACTGGGTCATCCGCTCCAAAGCGGGCAGGACATAGCGCTCGGTCAGGCTCTGGCTGTCGGTATCCAGCAGGGAAACATATTCCTCTGCGCCGGGATCCGCAAAATCCACAACCTGCCCGGTACCGGCCAGCACGCAGCCGATGGGCTCCGGCTCAGCGGTAGCCTGTGGTTCTGCGCTGGGGGCCAGGCTGAAAATCACATGCGGGGCAGGGGTCAGCTTGACCCCGACCACACCGATCACGGTGGCAGCAGCAATGCCCGCAATGGTAAGAACAAACGAATTTGCCTCTTTTTTGGCCATAAGTGTAAGATTCCTTTCCAGGGAAGACCGGGGATAGGCCCGGTAAAATTACTTGTACAGGTTCAGATACTTTTTCCAGAAGTCCAGACTGCGCACTTCGCCGCAGCGCTCGCGGTAGCTCTGGGCGGCAGCGTCAAACTGGGCGTCGATCTCTTTCATGCAGGCTTTCATCTCGCGCACGCAACGGCTGTATTCTTCCTTGCTGCGCTCGGTCACAAAGCCTTTCTGGGAGTTGGAATCATAGTTCAGCACCTTCTGCACGCGGTAAGCATTGTAGGCGGTCATGTGCATCATGCTCACAACGGTGTTTTCGCGGGTGGGGGGCACCAGCCAGCCGTTGCGGGTCAGCTTGACCTTGAGGTTTTTCAGCTTGCCCTTGTTTTTTTCTTCCTCTTTGGTGGCGTACAGGTAGCGGGAATAATCAAACGGAACATCCAGCTGGTCCACCGGCTGGGCCTTGTAGCCATATGCCATAATCTCTTTGTGCAGGGCTTCGGCATCGGTCTGTTCCAGCCAGTCAATGCCTTTCAAAAAGTCGCGCACGCCGCGGATCAGCAGGTCAGCATTCTTATAGCGGTAGCGGTTCACTTCGCCCATCACCTGGCTGCGCAGGTCGGCTTTCAGGGCGTTGGCATTATAGCCGGGGCAGTGCATGCTGTTGTCAATGCACTGGTTGCGCAGGATGTAGTAGTACATCGAGGAAGAATACTTGCTCTCAAACGGCTCATGCCATACGCAGATGCCGTTCAGGGTGACCAGGCGTTTGCAGTTGCGTAGGCCGTATTCAATGTCATCGCCGCGGATAAAGATGGGCATGGGCAGGTTGTCCGGCCGCACAACGGCAATGGGGATGCAGCAGTACCACCAGGCGTTATACTCATGGCGTTCTTCCAGCTCATTGGCAACGCACAGGTCAACCTTGGTCAGATCAAAGTTGGCTTTGTGGCTGATCAACTGGCCCTGGTTCCAGGCGGCGCCGTTTTCTACCTGAATGTTAGGGCGGTCCAGCCGCAGCATGGCACCGCCGACAAATATATCCGCATATTCCGGCTTGCGCAGGCTCAGCAGGGTGTAGGTGCGCAGAAGCACATCGGTATCCAGCACAATGTCATCATCCATGACCAGTACATGGGTAACGCCTGCGCCATTTTCGTTGGCTTTCAGGATCTCGATCATGCCGCGGGTAAAGCCGCCGGCACCGCCCACATTGGCGTTGGGCACAACATGCACGGTATCGCTGTTCAGCTTATCGTAATCCAGCGTCTGGCCGTTATCGGAAACAAACACTTCCAGGTGGTTGTGCAGCGGGCTGGCGGCGTTTTCCAAAATATCGCTGCGCATGCGGGCAATGTTGCCCATAACGAACGGCTCCCGGCGGAAGGTGCAGATATCCACGCCGATTTTGACGGGCTGCACATCCTTTTCAGCGGCATCGCACTCATAAGCGCCGCCGCAATAGGCGGCATTGCCGCTCAGGGCCTGCAGCTCAAAAAACAGCATGCCGTCAGCGCCCTTGGGAAAATCGAAGCAGAATTCCTGCACGGAATCCGCCTGCACTACTTTTTCGGCCAGCACGGCGCGCACGCTCTGGCTGTTGATGAAATGGCAGCTGCACAGCACAACGCGCAGCTTGCCGCTCAGTTTCAGCCGCAGCGAAAAATTCTGCGCGGCGGTGTAGCGGCGCCATTTGTCTGCGCTGACGCTGTTAAAGTAGGTATCAAAGCAGACGCGTTCGCCCTGCTCAATGCGCAGGATATCCCCCTCATCGCGGAAGCTGGGGGCTTTCATACGGTAATACAGTTGGTCCTCGGTGCATATGCCCACGCGGGGCCAAAGCAGCTTTTGCAGCAGCATACGGTATTCTCCTTTCACTTTTTGCCTTATCATATCCGGCAAAGTATTCAAGTATCCGGCACAGCATTACAAAATGCCGCCGTTGGATTGTTTTCCGCGCGCCCATGCGCTCAATGTGCGGTAGGGCAGGTAACGCCCGGCCCGCAGCAGACGGGTGTTTTTGTTGGTCATCATGGCAGCAATGTGTGGGTAAGTCTGGCACAGCATCTCGTCATACCGGCGCAGGGCCAGGCCGGTTTCACGGTCGGGTGGAAAGCGCAGGTACAGCTCAATCAGGTACTGCGCCACATCCCGCGCCCGCTGCACCAGCAGCAGGTCCCGCCCGGCGGGGGCAGGCTGTGCGGCCAGCGGTTCGGCAGCATCCAACAGAATGCGCGCTACGCGGATGTAATCCTGCGTGTGGGCGCGGTAGCTGGCCATGCTCACGCTCTGGCCATCCCGCCCCAGGCGGTACTGGTACAGAACCACCGGCACAAAGCAGATGGTCTGCGCCGCAGCCATGCCAACAAACGTATAGCCCATATCCGTGTAGCTGCAATGCTCCGGCATGGGGCGCCATGCGGCGCGCAGAGTTTTGGTGCAGAGGGTCAGCGCGTGCATCTCCATGCACAAATCAGGTGTGGCCTGCTGCACTTCACCCACAGCATACACACGGTTTGTATCAAATTTGCAGCAGACATCAAAGGCCTTTCCGCTGCCGTTTTCCTGCACGGTGCGGTAGTTGGTGTATACCGCATCCGCCGTGCAGTTTTGCAGGCGGCGCAAAAGGGTCTGCAAAGCATTGGTGTCAAACCAGTCATCGCAGTCCAGCGTGCGAAAGTACCGCCCGGAGGCCAGCTCTACCGCGGTATTCAGCGTGGAGCCGTACCCGCCGTTCACCTTGCTCACCAGCCGGAAACTGCCGGGGTGTGCCTGCACAAAGGCCTGCGCCAGCGCGGCGGTGCCATCGGTGGAGCCATCATCAATAATGATCACATCCAGCAGCGCCTGCAGGCTTTCATCCGCCACCAGGCAGGATTCAAGCGCTTTTTGCAGCGTGGCAGCGCCGTTATAGGCGGCAACCGAAACCGTCAGCAGCTTTTCCATCAGGTTTCACCGGCCTCCATAGCGCGCACATAGTCCGCGCAGACTTCACGCGATGGCCCATCCCCGCGCAGAACACCGTGATCCAGCCAGATGGAGCGCTGGCACAGCTGCTGCACCTGGTTGATATCATGGCTGACGAACAGCAGCGTGGTGCCGTTGGAAAGCATCTCTTCCATGCGGCGGTGGCATTTCTGCTGGAACATAAAGTCGCCAACGGCCAGCACTTCGTCACAAACCAGAATGTCGGCCTGTACTTCAGTGGCAATGGAAAAGCCCAAACGAGCGATCATGCCGCTGGAAAAGTTTTTGACCGGAACATCCACAAAATCTTTCAGTTCCGAAAATTCAATGATGCGGTCAAAATGCGCCATCATATAGTCCCGGTCGTGGCCAAGCACCGCGCCGTTCAGGAAAATGTTTTCCCGCGCGGTCAGATCCATGTCAAAACCGGCGCCCAGCTCGATCATGGGGGCAATTTCGCCGTTGACGGCAACGCTGCCGCCGGAGGGGTACATCACGCCGGAAATCACTTTCAGCATGGTGCTTTTGCCGCTGCCGTTGCGCCCGATCAGCGCCAGGGATTCGCCGCGCTTCATGCTGAAAGAAACATGTTTCAGTGCGTAAAATTCGTTAAAAAACAGCTTGTGGGTCAGCAGTTTTACGGTGTATTCTTTCAGGGTCTCAGTTTTTTCCTGCGCAAGGTTAAAGCGCATGGAAACGTCATTGACTTTAATAATCTCGTCCATACGTTACCTCACGTCAGATATACAGGATAAAGTTCTTTTGCAGCTTGCGGAACACCAACAGGCCAATAGCCATAGAGGCAACGGCGCAAAAAATGCAGGCAATCCAGGTGTTGGGGCCGGGAATGTTGCCGTACATCATCAGGTTGCGGAACAGGTTGATGTAGTGGTACAGCGGGTTCAGCTTCATCAGTTTCTGCAGGGTTTCCGGCAGGGCGGTGATGGGGTAGAACAGCGGGGTGGCGTACATCCAACCCATGGTAAGGATACTGTACAGGTGCATCATATCACGGAAATACACCGCCAGCGCGGAAAGCAGCAGCCCCAGCCCGCAGCTGAAAAAGAAGAGCAGCACCAGCGGCAGCCAGCTCAAAAAGATGGTCCAATAGAAGGTGGCACGGGTAAAGATCATGACCAGCAGAACCGCACCAAAGCTGAACAGCATGGTGACAAAGCGGGAAACCGCCTGGCTGATGGGGAAGATGAACTTGGGAATGTACACCTTTTTGATCAGCGGGGCGTTCTGGATAACAGAAGTCAGGCCCATGCTGGTGGTCTCATTAAAAAAGGTAAACAGGGTGTTGCCGCAGATCAGGTAAAGCGGGAAGTTTGGGATATCGTTGCGGAACATGTACGAAAAGATGATGCTTTGCAGCAGCATCATCAGCAGCGGGTTCAAAATGCTCCAGATGTAACCCAGAAAGCTGCGGCGGTATTTGACTTTCAGATCGCGGCTGACAAGTTCATGGATCAGCGGTTGGTATTTTTTCAGGTGGGTCCAGGCGCGCTGCGCGGAGACCTGCATTGTTTCGGCCATGTTTGGCTCCCTCCAGATGTATGGCCCGCATAAAACGTCAGAACGCTGTTTTGTGCGGCACTTGTATCAACACCCTGCGCGGCAGCCGCCGCCAGGGCACAGTTTCTACTATTATACAATAAAAGACATTAAAATGCAATTCGAACCGGGCGGCAAAAATCATGGGTGTGCGATGTTTTTTGCCGCCCGGTACCGCCCTTTTTGTGCAACAGTGAAAAGGAACGCAAAATATGAGCGTAGTTTGTGTAAAAATCGTTGAAACCGGGACGAAAATACGGTACAATAAATATGACATAACAAACCCTGCGGCGGGCCATGACCTGGTTTTGCCCGTGGGACCAGAAAAGAGAGGTAGATGTTATGGAACATTTTAACCCCCTCCTCCTGCATAACGACAGCCCGGCTAAATTTATTACGATTGGTGAGGTCATGCTGCGCCTGACCCCGCCGAACTATGAAAAGATTCGTATGGCTTCCAACTTTGAAGCCAGCTATGGAGGCAGCGAGGCCAACATTGCCCTGGCTCTTGCCAACCTGGGTGTAGACAGCACGTTTTTCAGCGTGGTGCCCAACAACTCTTTGGGCAAAAGTGCGGTGCGCTGGCTGCGCTCCAATGATGTGCACTGCACCCCGATGATCCTTTCCACCCCGGAGGAAACCCCGACCCACCGTCTGGGCACCTATTACCTGGAAACCGGTTACGGCATCCGCCCCAGCAAGGTTACTTACGACCGCAAGCACTCCGCTTTTACGGAGTATGACCTTTCCAAAGTGGATCTGGACGCCCTGCTGGACGGCTTTGACTGGCTGCATCTTTCCGGCATTACCCCGGCTTTGGGCCAGAACTGCGCCGATTTTGTGATGGCCTGCCTGAAAAAAGCCAAGGAAAAGGGCCTGACCGTCAGCTTTGACGGCAACTTCCGCTCCACCCTGTGGACTTGGGAAGAAGCCCGTGACTACTGCACCAAGTGCCTGCCCTATGTGGATGTTCTGTTTGGCATTGAGCCTTACCACCTGTGGAAAGACGATGCTGACCACGCCCAGGGCGACTGGAAAGACGGCGTGCCCCTACAGCCCAGCTATGAACAGCAGGATGAGATCTTCCAGCGCTTTGTGGAGCGTTACCCCAACATCAAGTGCATTGCCCGCCATGTGCGTTATGCCCATTCCGGCTCCGAGAACAGCCTGAAAGCCTTTATGTGGTATGAGGACCATACCTTTGAAAGCAAGCTGTTTACCTTTAATATTCTGGACCGTGTAGGCGGCGGCGATGCATTTGCCAGCGGCCTGATTTACGCCATGCTGCACAACTACAAGCCGATGGATATGGTCAACTTTGCGGTGGCAAGCTCCGCCATCAAGCACACCATCCATGGCGATGCCAACATCACCGATGATGTTTCCACCATCCGCAACCTGATGAACATGAATTATGATATCAAGCGCTGAGAATAAGTTTGTTTTCAGCAGTGCCCCAAAACGGTGCAGCAGGCTGCGGCTTTGCTGCACCGTTTTTGTATGGGGTAAGATTGGTTTAGAACCGTTTAAGAATGTACAAACCTTGCATCCCGTGTTATAATAATGCCGGATCAGTAAATGAAAAAGGTGGGTAGATTATGGAACAAAACACCGTTCAAAAACCGGATTGCGCCGCCATTACGGCGCAGGCACGCCAGGCAGCGGAAGAACTGCTGGCGGCTGCACACCTGCGCGCCGGGGATATTTTTGTGGTCGGCTGCTCTTCCAGCGAGATCGTTGGCGGGCATATTGGCAAGGACAGCAGCATGGAAGCCGCCGCGGCTGTGCTGGCGGGTATTCTGCCGGTGCTCAAAGCGCAGGGCGTCTATCTGGCGGCCCAGTGCTGCGAACACCTGAATCGCGCCATTGTCATCGAGCAGGAAGCTGCCGAAAAGTATGGTTATGAACAGGTGAACGCCGTGCCGCAGCCCCATGCGGGCGGCAGCTGGGCAACCAACTGCTGGCAGGCGTTTGAACATCCGGTTCTGGTGGAGGAAGTGCGTGCCGCTGCCGGAATTGATATCGGCGGTACGCTGATTGGCATGCACTTAAAGCGCGTGGCCGTGCCGGTGCGCCTGACCATCAAGCAGATCGGCGCTGCGCCCATCATCTGCGCCCGCACCCGCCCCAAATACATCGGCGGCAGCCGTGCCGTTTACCAGGAGATGTGAACCATGCTGACACAGGAACAACTGACAATGATGGCCGAAAATGTGGCCCGCATCCGTGAAAATATGGCCGCCGCCGCCCGTGAAGCCGGCCGCGACCCGGCAGATATTCTGCTGTGCGCCGCCTGCAAGACCCGCACCGTGGAAGAGGTGATTGCCAGCGCCGTTCTGCCTATTGACCTGTTTGGCGAAAACCATGTGCAGGAACTGGTGGAAAAGACCGACGCCAACGCTTATTGTGGTAAGCCGGGTCATTTTATCGGCCATTTGCAGACCAACAAGGTCAACAAAGTGGTGGGCCGTGCTGCTTTGATTGAAAGCGTGGACAGCGAGCACCTGCTGCAAAAGGTGGAGCGCGCCGCTGCCGCCGCAAACCTGACCCAGGAAATTTTGATCGAGATCAACATCGGCGGGGAAGAGAGCAAGTCTGGCGTTTCTGCCGAAAGCCTGTGGCCCCTGCTGGATATGGCAGCCGCACAGCCGCATATCCGCCTGCGCGGCCTGATGGCCATCCCGCCGGCAGCTGCAACCCCGGATGAGACCCGCGCGTTCTTTGCCCAAATGCGGGAACTGCTGGCAAAAGCTGCTGACCGCCATTATGAGAACGCCAAAATGGATATCCTTTCCATGGGCATGAGCGGCGACTACCCGGACGCTATCCGCGAAGGAGCGACGCTTGTCCGTGTCGGCACCGCCATTTTTGGCGCAAGAAATTACAATAAGGTCTGACAGACAGATTTATTTGGAGGATATCAGAGTTATGGGATTCATGGATGAACTGAAGAAAATATTAGAATAAAAGGGGAAAGACAAATGGAACGGAAAAAGACAGTATTGCTCTGCGTGACCGGCGG
>OMFK01000699.1_pt1 | contig 12622 bp, 7 predicted proteins | sample 1645651 | NCBI WGS metagenome assembly OMFK01 (sample SAMEA103958124, study PRJEB25191) | human gut metagenome | biome: human-associated habitat [ENVO:00009003]; feature: intestine environment [ENVO:2100002]; material: feces | place: Germany | collected 2013/2015
CTTTGAGTATTCTCCGGGCTCCATGCTTTATAAATATCTTTGTGAACATTGTATCCTAAATGAGTTGAAGTAGGAGGTGACATTAATGCTTGGTAACCATAGTCGTATGCCTGACCTCCTATACTGTAGTTTATTTGTGTAGAGAAATCAAAACCATAAAATGAAAGAGAGGTATTGATACCACCGTATAGGTCTGGAACAGCGTCACCACATAAGTATAGATCAGCTTGAGAATAGGTTGTTGTTGTTTTCATCTCACCGGTTTGCTTATCTGTATAATACCATTGTGGTTTGCCTTCTTCGGACACACCTGCATATTTTTGAACATAGTTAGTATACATTGGAAGTCCTTCTCCGTAATAATACAGACCGTTTACATAACCGGCATGTCCATCTATAATGTCTGTTTTTTTACTTTCTGCAAGACGGCTGATCTTATTTCTATAATGTGTTGCATTAAAGCCAATATTCCATGTTACGTTTCTAGTCTTGACTGGTATATATTTTAAATCAATTTCAACACCTTTGTTATTCATGTCACCAATATTGTCATAATAGCCTGAGTACCCTAATGATAAAGGTACAGAAAAACGGTTAAGCATATCAGTTGTTCTGCGATTGAAATATTCTATGCTGCCACTTAATCTGCCTTTTAATAGTTCGAATTCTATACCTAAATTTATATTTGTATTGGTTTCCCAGGTAATATTTTTATTTCCTTTTCTGGAAAAACCTAATGATAACTCATTATTGCTGTTATTGATATTGTAAGTATCTACATATAAGAAATCGTCTATTCTGTCATTACCCTGTTGACCTACAGAAAACTTTAGTTTTAATAAATCGAGCCATTTAATGTCATCCAACCATTTTTCTTTGGTAAGAATCCAAGCAGTTCCCACAGAGTAGAAATTACCCCAGCGATTATCCGGGTGAAAGCGGGAAGAGGCATCGCGCCGGTAAGAAAGTTGGAAAAAATATTTGCCGTCATAGTCGTACATACCTCGGAATAAATATCCTTCAGTATTGTATTTACTCTTATAGGATGACTCATCGTTGGTACCACTGATGGCACCGTTTAATTCTTGATTCTGAAAAAAAGAGAACATACTGTTTTTGGCTGCGTATAATTCTTCATAAACGTTATTAAAGCTTTCATGACCTGCCATCAATGAAACGTTATGTAATCCGAAGCTATGATTATAATTTAATATTTGTTGTAGGTTGAGGGTTGTTCGACGCCAATGCTGGACATTGATGCTTCCATTCAAAGAATTTGCTGTTCCATAAAAAGGATTTAAAGCATTTTTGTACCGGCTGTCACGTATCGAAGTGCCTGCATTGAATGTGAATTTGAAGTCTTTCAGGAAATTAACATCTATAAATGCGTCTCCATTCAAAGTATTTGCAGAGGTGTTATATGTATCGAGCTGACTTAATTTTATTCCGTTAGAGTTCGGGTTGATAGGACGGTTTAGAGGACCTTGGTTGGATACTCCGAAATCGTACATGTCACCATTTTTATCCTGCATGATCTTACCATTTGTATCACGTAGGTAAAGTGGATATATGGGAGCTGTATTGAAAGCTTGGCTAAAACCGCCAGCGGCTGAATTCTGTATTGAATGTGTATAACTGATGTTGGCGCCAAATCTCATCCACGGTTTAGCCTGATATGTGGTTTTCAAACGACCGGTGATACGGCTATAATCAGACCCTTCTGCTATACCGTCTTCATCTAAATATCCAAAAGAAGCATAGATTTGTGCTTTATCACTTCCGCCTGAAATATTGACGTTGTATTCTTGGCGTAATGCTGTATGATATACAGCATCGACCCAATTGTCGGGAGTGAGATAATAACCGTTTACTATCCGTCCTAATTTTGCATTAGGATTAAGAAGACCGTTTTTACCAATCAGATATTCTCCTTCAGGATATGAATATACGTTGTAGGATAAACCACCGGTTTGACTGTTGGTTCCTATCATATTAGTATTTGCGCTGACATATGCTTGGTCAGGAGTTTGTCCTTGGGCATTTAAATAATAATTGTATAATGCTTTATAGTGTGCTTGATAATATTCTCCTGGATCTTTTATGTAGTCATATTCTATTTCACCACGGGTATTGGCACTCCATTTAGCGTCTACTGTGATTTTTGCATCGCCTGCTTTAGCTGATTTTGTTGTTATAATTATGACACCGTTAGCACCTCGAGCACCATAAAGAGCTGTGGATGCTGCATCTTTTAGTACAGAAATAGATTCTACATCTGCTGGATTGATGTTATTCCATCCTCCTTCGTATGGCATACCGTCTAATACGATGAGGGGATCTGTTTTTGCGCTCATTGAACTGATGCCACGTATCAGAATGCTTGGAGTTTCTCCAGGCTGCCCATTTGTCATTGTCATTTGTAGGCCTGCCACTTGTCCAGATAAACTTTCTATGACATTAGTAACCGGACGTTTAGTTATTTGTTCTGTATGAATCATTTTTGCAGATCCTGTAAAAGCTGATTTTTTTTGCAGTACCATAAGCAACTACCAAAACTTCTTCCATCACTTCTGTTGTTGAAGTCATAACAATTTTCATTTCCGGCTTGATGGTTACTTCTTGGGTTTCCATTCCAATGAAAGAAACAATAATTGTTTTGTTGGTAGGTGAGATGTTTGTAAGTGTGAACTGACCATTGATGTCGGTGATTGTTCCATTGGTTGTTCCTTTTACCAATACGGAAGCTCCGATTACCGGTTCGTTGTTTTCGCTTGAGATAACGGTTCCTTTCACTGTTACCTGTGCTTGTGCATGGCTTATTCCTACGAATAAGCATACGAATAGTAGTAATAGTGTCTTTTTCATAATGTTTGTAATAGATTTGTGAGTTTATGGTTTGTACAAACCTAGGAATAAAATCTAATAAATCAAAATATTTTCGATGACAAATGTTTAAAAATAAAAGTATATTCTAATCAATGTAATAAAAACTTAAACAAGCAAGAAAATTAACTTGTTTTTATAAAAGAAACATCTTAATCATTTTGTCGTTCCGCTGAACTTTTTACATACAAAAATCCCCAAATCTAAGTTGATTGATAGATTTGGGGAAAAAGTTGGAAATATCTCTTGTTGCTTTTATTTTTTTTGAGATTGGTGCATAATTTTTAAGATATCACGGTGGAATTTAATCTCTGCACGTTGTAACTTATATATTTTCTTGGGAGATAAGATTTTTTTAAAGCGCTGTAGATATTCCAAATCCAATTTATCGGCTTCAATCCTTGCTTTGACAATACCTTCTATAATTTGTTCGTATTCGGCATCGGTTGTTTTAGGATTTTTGCCTTTGCGTGCTTGCTCCCATGCTTTATCATTTACTGTTTTTTTACGGTCTTGTAATTCGAAGTAGATAGGGAAGAATTTAGTGGCCTCTTCTTGCGTTATTTCTGCTTTTTGCGTGAGATATGCTTCTTGTCTAGCTCTGAATTCTTCTTTGGTGAAACCAGGTTTCTTTTTGTCTTGCGCCTGTAGCGAAATGCTTATATATAAAGTGATAAGCAAGGTTGCCAGTCTTTGTATCATGTGGTTATTATTTAATTATACATATCTGAATTTGCATCTGTCAAGTATTGATAGAGCGTATAATCATCCATCATGGAATGATCTAAAATCGTTTCAATATATTCGTCTGAGAATTGTTCAGTTTCCGCTGCTGTAAAAATAGGAGTGTCTTGTTTAGGGGGACCTACAACAACTCTGACGCTGAACATCAATCCACAAAACATAGCTGCCATATATATCCAAGGCTTGATACGTTGCCAAGTAGTTATTGTTTCTTGCGGAGCAGAAGTTTGTTCCTTCTCCGGCAATTTATTCATCAACTCTTTTGAGAAGTTGTCGAAATAACCTTCGGGTACCATGAATGGATTTTTTGTCCCGCATTTTTTTAATAGTTCATCTTCTTCCTTCATAGTGGTTCTCCTTTCTTTGTTAGATACATTTCTTTTAAAAAGGTTTAAAGGCATTCTTTTAAAAAGTTCTCTATTTTTTTCACTGCATGGTGGTAGGAGGCTTTCAGTGCCCCTATACTTGTTCCTAATATTTCAGACATGTCTTCATATTTCATTTCTTGAAAGTATTTTAAATTGAATACTATACGCTGCTTTTCAGGGAGCGTCAGTAATGCTTTTTGAAATAATATTTGAGTTTCATCTCCATTAAAATATGTATTACTTTCCAGTTTGTTCACCATATCTGCATCAGCGTCGTCTATGGATAATTGGTTGGTGGCACGTTGTTTATTTAAAAAGGTCAAGCATTCATTCAAAGCTATGCGGTAAAGCCAGGTCGACATTTTGGCTTCGGCACGAAAATACTCTAGATTAGTCCATGCTTTGATAAATGTATTCTGTAACAGATCATTGGCATCTTCATGAGAAAGTACCATCCGGCGTATCTGCCAATATAGCTGTTCGCTGTATTCGTTGACAATACATTCGAAGGCTTCTTTTTGTCGTGCCGGGTCCTGTAATAACGCTATTATTTCTTTCTCATTATAAGTGTTCATGTTCCTATTTTTAAATTAGATATCCGGTTTATGTTATGGTTTAATGGATTCTATTGAAATTTTTAATGTTTCCCGTGCAAGTAGAGTGTTAGGAAAAATATCCGATGCTTCCTGTAACAATATGCTTTCATCTTCGTAGCGGGCTGAAAAATGTCCTATAAGAAGTTGTTTTACTTTTGCGGTACGGGCGATTTCTCCAGCTTGCGAAGCAGTTGTGTGAAAGGTTTCTTTCGCACGGGCTTGTTCGCTTTGTGCAAAGGTGGCTTCATGAAATAACAGGTCCACTCCGTATATTTGTTCTATGATATGTGGCAAATAAATAGTATCTGAACAATAGGCATATCGGCGGGGAAGGGCAGAAGGGATAGTCAATTTGTTGTTTGGTACTATTTTTCCGTCCGGTAATGTGTAATCGGCGCCATTCTTTATCCGGTTGAGTTCGTATACGGGGATTTCATAAAAGTCAATCATGTCGCGACGAATATGGGCGGGGATCTGTTTCTCTGAAAAGAGGAATCCGCATGTTGGTATCCGATGACGTAAGGGAATTGTTTCTATGGTTAGCGAACGGTCATCATAAATTATTTCAGCTTTGCCCGGATCAAAAGTTTGGAAAACGACTTTGTAACTCATACCTTTGCAAAAAAAGTCGAGTTGTGGAGTAAGAAGACGTTCTAATTCTGCGTGACAGTGAATATAGAGTGTGGCTGTCCTTCCCAGCATACCGAAAGTTGATATCAGTCCCATTAGTCCGAAACAATGATCACCGTGCAAATGTGAAATGAATATATGGTTTAGCCGGGTGAATTTCAGTTTTGATTTGCGTAATTGCATCTGTGCTCCTTCACCACAGTCTATCATAAATAGTTTTTCACGGATATTTACGACTTGTGATGTTGCAAAATGCCGTGTGGTCGGCAATGCTGACCCGCATCCTAATATATGTACTTCAAATTTCTCCATCGTTACAAAGATACTATCTTTTTTGAATGGAAAATAAAAAATGCCGTAAAAACGGCATTATAGGATTGAACTATTTCTTAAGTTTTATTTTCACAGCATTCATGCCACGTGACCCTTTTTCCAGTTCAAAAGTCACGATGTTATTTTCTATGATATTATCTATCAGTCCACTAATATGAAAGAAGTATTTCTCTGCATTCTTCAAATCTTTTACAAATCCATATCCTTTGGATACATTGAAGTGTTCTATTCTTCCTTCATGTACTAGTTCTATCGGTTCTTCAGTTCTACGAGGAGTTGAAACTTCAATGGTGGACATATCCACTTCTTGTGGTTTATTATTAGGAGTGGGAGGAGTATCGGTTATCATACCGTTCTCGTCTACATAGGCAATCATATCTTCAAAGGAAGATGTGCCGTTACTTTTTCTTTCTTCTTTTTTTTGCTGTTTTGCTAAACGCTTTTCTTGTTTTTTCTTTTCTAGATCTCGTTTGGTAAATGAAATAGGTTTCGCCATTTGATTCTTTTTAAATTAGTAATATACAGTTCGGCCTGCTACGGGGAAGTGTATGGAATTAATAGTGAGGTAATAAGAAAACGGGGGAGAAGTCGTTATGAAATACTAACTCGAAATTTTATTACTCTATAAAGATACGGTTTTATTACGGATATCCCATAGAATATTTTCCTTTTTAAGAAATAATGGCATAAAAAAAGGATGCATTTTAATAAATGCATCCTTTTGGCTTATCTTAAAGTAAACTGATTACTTCTTTTTGTTTTCCAACTGTTCTTTCAAAGCAGCCAAAGCATCGATATCGCCTAAAGTGGTAGAGGCTGCCTGATTTTGGATAGCAGGAGCTTCTTCTCTCTTAGTTGTTTTCTTTGCATTAGAAGCTGCTTTCTTTTCAGCTCTTTCTTCTGCCTTGGCAGCATCTTCGAAAATGCGGCTGTGAGACAGGATGATTCTCTTGGCATCCTTGTTGAATTCAATTACTTTGAATGACAGTTTTTCATCCAATTGGGCTTGAGAGCCATCTTCTTTTACCAAGTGTTTCGGAGTTGCAAAACCTTCTACACCATAAGGAAGAGCTACAACAGCACCCTTATCCAACATTTCGATGATAGTACCTTCGTGTACAGAACCTACAGTAAATACAGTTTCGAATACATCCCAAGGATTTTCTTCGAGTTGTTTGTGACCAAGGCTCAAGCGACGGTTTTCTTTGTCGATTTCCAATACCTGAACTTCGATGTCAGCACCAATCTGAGTAAATTCTGACGGGTGTTTCACTTTCTTAGTCCAAGAAAGGTCAGAGATGTGGATCAAGCCGTCTACACCTTCTTCGATTTCTACGAATACACCGAAGTTAGTGAAGTTACGTACTTTTGCAGTATGCTTGGAACCTACAGGATACTTCTCTTCGATAGTTTCCCATGGATCTTGTTTCAGTTGTTTGATACCCAAAGACATCTTACGTTCTTCGCGGTCCAAAGTCAGAACTACAGCTTCTACTTCGTCGCCCACCTTCATGAAGTCCTGAGCAGAACGCAAGTGCTGGCTCCAAGACATTTCTGATACGTGGATCAGACCTTCTACGCCTGTAGCGATTTCGATGAATGCACCGTAGTCAGCCATAACGACTACTTTACCTTTCACCTTGTCACCTACCTTCAAGTCAGTGTCAAGAGCATCCCATGGGTGCGGAGTCAGTTGCTTCAAGCCAAGAGCGATACGTTTCTTTTCGTCATCGAAGTCAAGGATAACAACGTTAAGTTTCTGATCCAGTTCAACAACTTCTTTCGGATCGCTAACGCGTCCCCAAGAAAGGTCTGTAATGTGGATCAAACCGTCTACGCCACCAAGGTCGATGAATACACCGTAAGATGTGATATTTTTAACAGTTCCTTCAAGAACTTGTCCTTTTTCGAGTTTACCGATGATTTCTTTCTTCTGTTGTTCCAATTCGGCTTCGATAAGAGCTTTGTGAGAAACAACAACGTTTTTGAATTCCTGGTTGATCTTAACAACTTTGAATTCCATTGTTTTGCCAACGAATACATCATAGTCACGGATCGGTTTAACGTCGATCTGAGAACCCGGCAAGAATGCTTCGATTCCGAATACGTCAACGATCATACCACCCTTAGTGCGGCACTTGATGTAACCCTTGATAATTTCTTCATTTTCCAGAGCAGCGTTCACGCGGTCCCAAGAACGAGTAGCGCGGGCTTTTCTGTGTGACAGAACGAGCTGTCCTTTTTTGTCTTCCTGATTTTCGATGTATACTTCTACTGTATCACCTACTTTCAGGTCAGGATTATAACGGAATTCATTCAAAGGGATGATACCGTCTGATTTGTAACCGATGTTCACAACTACTTCACGCTTGTTCATTGCGATTACGGTTCCGTCAACAACCTCACGGTCGTTAACTTTGTTAAGCGTACCGTCGTAAGCTTTTTCAAGTTCTTCGTGGCTTGCGTTTGTTACCGCTTCACCGTTTTCATAAGCATCCCAGTTGAAATCTTCAATAGGAGCTACGTTCTTTAAGTTTTCCATTAATAAATAAATTGTTTAATACTTTAATTAAATAAGACATTATATTATCTATAAATCGGGCGCAAAGGTAGAAATATTTTCTTGATTGCCAAAAGAATGCCAAAAGAAAAGATGCTTATATCCTTATTTTTTGTAATATTGCAAGTCTTAATTTATATAGCTCTAGCCATGGACGAGAGATTGGACAAAGTCAAGGTGCAATGCGACTATTTGCCGCTTATTAATTTTGCGATGCAGCAGAACGGCGCATCTATTATTCATCAGATTTCAATTGAGAACACGACACATGCTCCACTGAAAGATGTACAAGTGCAAATCACCACCGAACCGGCCTTTGGTAATTCTGTTCCAACAGTTATAGAAGCAATTCCGGCTAACGACCGGGTCTGTCTGCAAACTTTCAATCTCACCTTGTCCACCAATTATTTCACCCAACTGACCGAAAGATTATCAGGCAGCCTGAAAGTAGAAATCACGTCAGAAACGAAAGCTATATTCTCGCAAACGTATCCGATTGATATTCTCGCTTATGACCAATGGGGCGGACTCAATGTCCTGCCCGAAATGCTGGCTGCGTTCATCACTCCCAATCATGCTGTTATTTCGCCCGTCATCAAACGAGCCGCTACCATTCTGAAGCAGTGGACAGGAAATCCGTCACTGGACGAATACCAGAGCCGTAACCCGGACAGGGTAAGAAAGCAAATGGCCGCCGTCTATACTGCTATCACCGAGCAGCAGATTATTTACAGCACTATCCCGGCTAGCTTTGAGGAGTACGGGCAACGCATCCGGCTCACCGATTCCGTCCTGGCTCAGAAGCTGGGGACTTGCCTGGATATGGCGTTGCTTTACGCCTCCTGCCTGGAAGCTATCGGACTGAATGCTCTCCTCATCATCGCCCGGGGACACGCCTTTGCAGGTGCTTGGCTGGTGCCCGAAACTTTTCCGGACGCTACAATTGATGATGTTTCGCTATTAACCAAAAGGACTGCCGAGGGGATTTATGACATCACGCTGGTTGAAACGACCTGCATGAACATGGGACAGCATTCCGACTTCGATGACGCAGTGAAAAGCGCAAACGGCAAACTAACCGATTCAAGCAAGTTCATCCTTGCGATAGATGTCAAGCGGGCAAGGCATTCGGGAATCCGTCCCGTACCGCAACGGGTACTGAACGGACAGATCTGGGAAATAGAAGAAGATACCGCTTTATATAATAAAGATACGGCTTATGCCACCCCGCAAAGTATCAATCCATACGATTTATCCGGCAACGAAACGCAGACGGTCATAACCAAACAACTATTGTGGGAACGACGGCTATTAGACCTAAGCCTGCGCAACAACCTGCTGAATATCCGGATTACCAAAAACACGCTTCAACTAATTCCCGCCAATCTCTCCTGCCTGGAAGACGCTTTAGCAGACGGGGAAGAGTTCCGCATCCTGCACCGTCCTTCCGACTGGGAGAATCCGGGCATGGAGTTCGGGATCTATTCTTCAATACCGGCTTCCGACCCGATTACTGATTTTGTAAATTCGGAGCTTTCCCAGAAAAGATTACGTTTTTATCTGCCGGAAAATGATTTGAGCAAAGCGCTTACCCACTTGTACCGTTCTTCCCGTACTTCTATTGAAGAAAACGGGGCGAATACGCTTTATCTCGCTCTCGGACTGCTAAAATGGTACGAGTCACCTTCCAGCGAACGTCCCCGCTATGCTCCTATCCTGCTGTTACCGGTAGAAATCATCCGTAAGTCAGCGGCCAAAGGATACGTCATCCGTTCACGTGAGGAGGAAACGATGATGAATATCACCTTGTTGGAAATGCTCCGCCAAAACTTCGGGATCTCCGTCCCCGGACTGGACCCGTTGCCGACTGATGAAAGCGGTGTAAACGTCAAGCTTATCTACTCCATTATCCGAAACAGCATTAAGAACCAGCGCAAATGGGACGTGGAAGAACAGGCTATCCTGGGAATATTCTCCTTTAACAAGTTTATCATGTGGAATGATATCCACAACAATGCCAATAAACTGACCCAGAATAAAATTGTTTCGAGCCTCATCAACGGAAAGATAGAATGGAATGCCACAACTGAAGAAATAGATGCCACCTACATGGATAAGGAACTGTCTCCGGCAGATATCGTATTGCCTATTATTGCCGATTCGTCACAACTGGAGGCTATCTATGAAGCGGTACACGACAAGACTTTCATCCTGCACGGCCCTCCGGGCACGGGAAAGTCGCAAACCATTACCAACATTATCGCCAATGCTTTATACAACGGCAAACGTGTATTATTTGTAGCAGAAAAAATGGCTGCCCTCTCTGTTGTTCAAAACAGGTTGGCAGCGATCGGACTTGCTCCCTTCTGCCTGGAAATTCACTCCAACAAGACTAAGAAATCCGCCGTTATCTCACAACTTAGAGAAACGACCGAAATCATCAAACAGACTTCTCCCGAAGAATTTAAAAAGGAAGCGGAACGCTTGTTGCAACTGCGGGCGGAATTAAACGGATACACAGAAGCCTTACATAAGGAATATCCTTTCGGCATTTCTTTATACGATGCCATTATCCACTATCAATCAACAGACGGAGAGCCTTGTTTTGATATTCCGCAAAGCTATCTGGATACATTGAACAAAGAAACATTCTCCGAATGGAAAGAAGCTGTCGAAACTCTGGTAAGAACTGCCAATGCTTGCGGACATCCTTATCAACATCCGCTATCGGGAATCTCTATTGCGGAATATTCGTCTGCCATAAAAGAAGAAGCTGCCCAATTACTGAGCACTTTCATCGACTTGCTGAGCACAATTCAGCCGAAGTTATCCGTATTTCCCACACTACTGAAAGATACGGATATGTACCCCACACGCATGGATTTCCAAACGACAGCGGACATTGTCCGAAAAGTACTCGACATTCCCGAACTCACTCCCGGATTGCTGACAGCATCTTCATTGAGCGAGACTCTCGACGAATATCGCGAAGTGTCCGCTCGTGGCAGGAAACGTGATGAGATAAAAGCAACTGTAGAAACCGGATTCACCAAAGAGATTCTCGAAATAAATGCAACACAAATGCTCGCAGAATGGAACAGGGTGAGCGCCCAATGGTTTCTTCCCAGATATTTCGGACAGAAAAAAATCAAAAAGGCAATCAATCTATATGCTTTGAAGCCTGTCAAACCGGAAGCCGTCAAGCCCCTGCTCCACCAAATCATCCATTATCAGGAAGAAGCGGAATTCGTCCGGAAACACGCTGACAGGCTGCCTTCCCTGTTCGGAGGCTTCGGAAAAAGTGAAGACTGGAGCACAATTGAACAGATCATTAATGATATGGGAGTCCTCCATTCCCTTCTACTGAATTATTCGAAGAATATTGCCAAGGCAACGCAAATCAAGCAAAACCTGTCCGTGCAGCTAACGGAAGGGCTCCGGTCATTCAGAGATATGCACGCCCATTCCCTAAATGAATTATACCAACTTGCCGAAAGATTGGTAAACATTGAGAACCGGCTTTCTTCCACGCTGGGCATATCTGCCGAAACGCTTTACATGAACTCTGCCGACTGGATAAACACCGCTCTGGCAAAAGCCCGCCTCCACAAAGAAAATCTGGACAAGCTCAAAGACTGGTACCAGTGGCTCCAGGCATACCGCCAACTGGATAAACTGGGTATAGGATTCATTGCCCTGGAATATAAAGAGAAGAATATCCCGACCGACCAGCTTATCGACAGCTTCCACAAGAGTTTTTATCAGGCAGCTATCCGCTATATTATCTCAAAAGAGCCGACACTGGAATTATTCAACGGCAAGATATTCAACGATATCATAGCGAAATACAAACAAATATCGACGAATTTTGAGACAATCACCCAAAGAGAGTTGTTCGCCAGATTAGCTTCAAACATTCCGTCCTTTACTCATGCAGCAATCCAGAGTTCCGAAGTCGGCATACTCCAGAAGAATATCCGCAACAATGCACGTGGCATATCTATCCGCAAGTTGTTCGACCAGATCCCCACTCTACTGTCGCGTATGTGCCCGTGTATGTTGATGAGTCCGCTTTCCGTAGCCCAATACATTGACGCAGATGCGGATAAATTCGATCTGATCGTTTTTGACGAAGCCTCACAAATGCCGACTTACGAAGCCGTAGGTGCTATTGCACGCGGCAAGAACGTAGTGATCGTAGGTGACCCGAAACAAATGCCTCCCACCAGCTTCTTCTCCGTCAACACCGTTGACGAGGATAATATAGAACTGGAAGACCTCGAAAGCATTCTCGATGATTGCCTGGCACTGTCTATTCCTTCCAAATATCTGTTATGGCACTACCGAAGCAAACATGAGAGCCTTATCGCCTTCAGCAATTCGGAATATTACGACAATAAACTAATGACCTTCCCGTCTCCGGACAACATTGAATCCAAAGTGAGAATGGTAGCAATCGACGGTTACTATGACAAAGGAAAGTCCCGCCAAAACCGGGCGGAAGCACA
>OMFK01000702.1_pt1 | contig 12570 bp, 14 predicted proteins | sample 1645651 | NCBI WGS metagenome assembly OMFK01 (sample SAMEA103958124, study PRJEB25191) | human gut metagenome | biome: human-associated habitat [ENVO:00009003]; feature: intestine environment [ENVO:2100002]; material: feces | place: Germany | collected 2013/2015
CTCCGAAAATCACTGTAGAACTTCGAAAAACTGGTGAAGTCATTTCGGAAAGAACTGTTGGTACATACATGCGTCAAATGGGAATCCGTGCCCAGTGGAGCAAGCCATGGACAATTACCACAAAAGATTCTGATTTCAGCACTGAATTACAAAATATCCTCGATGAGCAGTTTAATCCTGACCGCCCGAATGCCGTCTGGTGTTCGGATATCACCTACATCTGGACAATAGACGGATTTGTCTATCTGACCAGTATTATGGATTTATTTTCCAGAAAAATCATAGCATGGACACTTTCAAAAACACTGGAAGTATCCTGCGTGATTGAAACAATAAATAAAGCTAAAGCAAGACGTAAAATCGAAGAACCATTGATTCTGCATTCCGATCGTGGCAGCCAGTATGTATCCAAAGAATACAAGAGGATAACTGCCGGTATACAGTGTAGCTATTCGAAAAAAGCTTATCCTTGGGACAACGCATGTATTGAATCATTCCATTCATTGATCAAACGTGAATGGCTGAACCGCTTCAAAATCCGCGATTATGATCATGCGTACCGATTGGTCTTCGAATATCTGGAAGCATTCTACAATACAAAACGTATTCATAGCCATTGTGACTATATGTCTCCAAATGATTATGAAGAACTGTATCGTAGAATCCAGAAAGACGAATTGCTGATGGCAAGTTAAGATGAGGAAAACCTCATTTTAACCTGTACTAAATCTTGACATAGGACCATATATTCTCCGGTCTTTTTCTCATTGTTATATAATGGAATTGCAAATCTTGTCACATAATAAAACCATCCATTGTGAGCATCCTCGGAATGCTTTTCCTTATGATTTTCCCGATATACTTTATCAGTAGCTATCTCAACCATTTCTCGGATTCCCTGTGCCGCATTTGCCTTTGCTTTTGCTCTTGCGCCCTTTGTTTTTCTTGTATAACTAGAACCGCCATATTCATCCGGAAATTTGTTTCCAATATAAATAATGTCTCTTGTCTCTGCTATTTCAATCAATTCTCCTACATATTTTCCCAAGTAATCCTCTACATCATTCCAATTAATATTCTGTTTATTGGAAAATTTCACGAATTCGTTCTAACTGCTCATCAAAATACTTTTCTGTCAGATAAGTTCCGCGTTTGAGACGCTCGTCATCCATAACCCAGCCTTTGATGGTATAGTCCTTTGCAATTTGATTGACCCATTTACGAAACTGCACCGCACGCTCAGAATTTACCTTAAATCCTACTGCAATGATCATCTCTAAGGAATAGTGATTTGTGCTGTAGCTTTTTCCGTCGGCGGCAGTTATTCGAAATTTTCGAATAACTGAATCCTCTTGTAACTCACTGTCCTCAAAAATTTTCTTAATATGATAATTTATAGTGTTAGTGCCGACATCGTACAATGTTGCCATCATCTTCTGTGTCAGCCATATATTCTCATCCTCATAGCGCATCTCAATACTGTCCTGCTGATCGCCAACTGAGGCAACATAGGTCAAGTATTCTGCCGCGCTGGAACGGATGGTAATTTCGTCTTTTTTCTTTTTCAAATAGGAGGCCTCCTTTATAAATCAAAATGCGTTTTTGCTATTGTATTTAGCTGTCCTGCTATTTCATCAAATGGTAAATTCAAATCCAGAGTCCTGACAGTAATCTGGTTTCCACTCATCTGATACACATTATTCGGATATATCTCTTCATCAGTCTTGGCATACAAAAGCATTCCCGAAACCGTGTGGTTCTTCTCTCTCAGTTCATATTCCTTGTTTTTCACATAAGTAAAAATCTGATAAAGATTGCCTGAATGAAGTGTATGCTTGTCAAACTGCACCTGTGTGCTGTGCTCATAATACTTTGCGTCAATAATAAGAACTTTCTCACCACTTTGGAGCATGATGTCACTTTGCATCACAGGCAACATAGAGTTTTCTTCATTGTCCAGCTGCCAAGGAATCTGTGATGCATTTGCGGTAAACTGATTTTTAAACTCTTTCCTATAATATTCCAGGATAAACTTCTCATACAATCGACACATTCGCTGCTCGTCTAGAAAGTCCATCAACTCGGTATGCCCATTCGATTGTGTTTGCAATAGACCCTTTACTACCAGGTAGCATATCGAAATTAGCATACGATAAGTCTGGTTATTTCGATTGTACTGAACATTCCAATTTACCGTATACAAATCAATAAAATCCACCTCGCTGAAATACACCATTAACTTTCTAAGATTTTTCTTGCGCTGTTTCGATATATTCGAACGAAGGAGAAGTTCAACTGTAGATTTGATGATCCGATTCATGATGCTGTTAACCGAAAACTCATCATATGTACAGATTAGCTGTTTCCGTAACATCGACTGTGTCTTGATGGACTCTGCAATATCAATCTTTCCTCTCAGAGAAGAGAGCGCCTCCGTCTGCAGAATATATTCTTTACCAAGTCCTCTCTTTAGCTGAATCGCGATACCTTTTTCTAAGATAGCTGCCATCAGCTCGCCAGTATTATTAAATTGTTCTGTGGCTATATTCTTATAGCCTTGCTCATTCAATACCTGAAATGCATAGGACAGCATATAATAGATGTTTTGAATCGGTATCACTTAATCGTACTCCTTAGATTTTCGCTCCAATCTTTCACCTTCATAGGTTCATCAAACCAGTATTCTTTCAATAAAGGTATCAACTCATATTCCACAACACCATAAAGCCAACTATCATCAATTGTATCAGGCTGTAAATTACAGAAGTAGCTGTGACCAATACAGAACCCTTCGCCCAGAGATTCATCGACGGAAATCTCTCTATTCAAGCTCTCGACGCAACTGATCAGTTTGTTGAACTTCTCATTATCTAATGCCATGCGGTACTCACGGAACCCCGGAGTCTCAAACCCCGGCTTGATATCAAAGAAAGCAAACCTTCTACGAAGTGCATAATCCAGCATAGCCAGGCTTCTGTCCGCAGTATTCATCATGCCAATAATATAGACATTCTTCGGCACTGCAAACTTTTCATCCGAATACAGAAGCTGTAGCGCATTTCCTCTCTTATCATTTTCAATCAGCATAAACAGCTCGCCAAAGATCTTACTCAGATTGCCGCGATTGATTTCATCTATGATAAAGAAATACTCATTATCACTATCTACCTCGGCCTTCTTGCAGAAATTGTAGAACGCCCCCTTCTTCAGTTCAAATCCTGTAGCAGATGGACGAAAGCCCATAATAAAATCTTCATAGGAATAACTCTGATGGAACTGTACCATCATGACACGCTCTACATCTTTTACACCCATCATAGAATAGGCCAAGCGCTTAGCAGCATATGTTTTTCCTACACCTGGTGCACCCTGCAAGATAATATTTTTCTTATTTCTAAGCAAGCCAACTAATCTGGTATAATTATCTTCAGACATGTACACATCATCCAGGAAATTTTCTGCTGTGTACTCCGGATAGGCAATCTCCTGCTCATCATCTGCAATATCGTCTTCCTCAAACAAAGCCTTAATTTCTTGTACGAAGTCACTATATGGCGTAATATCGGTCAGAGTCTTCTGAGGGGACTGATGATTAATTGTCCAATCGCCCTTGTTCGTCCAATTTACTTTTCTAACATTAGAATATTCATCTGTGCGATCTGCATCATATTCATAATCAGACTCAACAATTCCTTTGCCAAGAATTCCATTATTACCTTTTTTAACGTATACCACGTCGCCAATCTTAATATCATGTACAAACTGCCAAGTAGCATGAGCTGAATTCTTATAGGAACTGCTATCACCGTATTCTTTCTTCATCTGCTGTTTCATTTCATTCTTAGAGCTGAATACTCCAAGATCTCCAATCTCGCCCCAGCCCAGTAGCATATAACCGTTCTTATAACACTCTTCCCATTTATCAGCGTTTTGTCCTGGAGCATAAATCCAGTAATGAACTGTATCGACATCACTATCTGCAAGAGCATCGCTATCATTCGTTTTCTTACTCTTTGCATCAGAGACACCTTTTTTGAAAATATCAGATGCCATCTCCGCTGTTAATTCCACTGATTTGCCTGCTTCAGTAAGTGTCCACACACCTCTTACGCTTTTATCAATATATCCTGCTCCAACGAGATAGTTTCTGGCGAAAGCAACATCATTTTCAAATTTGTTAACCTTCGTTTTCCCTCTGGTTTCGCTTACTATCTCATCCGACAAATGCTCGTTTTCTATAATTTTCTTTCTCGCATCTACCGGTGTCGCAGATCCTCCTAAATCGCGTAACGCCTGTAGCAATGGCATAAACCACTTAAGAAATTCTGCTTTCGAAGTCTTTTTACTTTTTTCAGCAGCCTTTTCCTGATTGACTTGCTCAGAGATCACCCAGGCCGTATAGGATAAATCAGGAAAGTTCTTGTATTCATATTCACCTGCATCCAGCGCTTTCTTACACAAATCCTTTATTTCAAGATAATCTGCAGCAAACGGCACTTTCTTAAGCTTCTTCTCGGCTGCGACAACAAACTCGCCAGGCATATTCTGGACATCTGCTATAAACCAGCGGTTTCTGGAATCCAAGTTGATAAATGTATAAGGACGAATCCAATAAAGGCCCATCGTAATATTCCAGCGAATGCAAAGCTGATCATGTACCTTGTCATAAGCCTCGGAGAATTTCTGACGGTTATCCTCTGTGTCATTGTCAGCCAATGCAAGAGCTACCTCAAACAAACTCCACAAGTTATCAATATCATTTGCTTTTCTATCATCCTTAAATCCATAAAACGTAGCCTTTAGATTATTAAGAACCGGAATTCCATCAAAATTGCTCGGCACAGTTGCAGCAATTCCAAACTCTGACGCTATCCCGTTAAGAATAGCAATTCTATTAGCATTTGTTATTCCCTTGTTGAATGTGCCAAAGATGGTGAACGGATCAATATCAATAATCTCATCACCACTTTCAAGTTTCGGAACACTAATTCCAACAGTGTCATACACCGCATATATTTTCTGAATAAGAGTCTTTCTATCAGTTTTGAAAGAAAGAAGCTTAGTGGCAAACTCTGTGTAAAAATCTATCCAATCGTATTGCATTTAATAAAGTACCTCCTTATGTATTATCCCAATTTTGAACTACCAAGTGGCTCAAATCCACAAGATTCCAACATCTCATTAACCTCATATATGCTATTCTCGGCACATGAGCTTAATACGCATCTATAAGCATTATTTTGTGGATTAGTTGGCTTTATATTGAAATCGGTTTTCCCAACTAACATTTCTGCTTCAGGCACTGAAAGCTGCAATCCGTAACACAATCCCAAAACCGTTTGAATTGTTGTGGGATATTCTTCTTCATTTCTTAATCTCTGTATTGTACGTTCGCCCACCAATGACGCGTCTGCTAATTTCTTATTAGAAAGCTTTTTCTCTTTCATAAGCTGTACCAATGTTTCGGAGAAGGCTCCTGGATACAATCTCATTGCATCAGCACTTCGACTTGCTCTCTGAATTTGAGATAACAATGTTCTGTTGTGAGCATTCATCTCAAATGAGTATTCTTGTGCTGCCACCTGACTCGGTGTCTTGTACATCATTTGGGTATAGTATTTTTGTCCCTGATACTTCGGCTGATAACTATATCCATTATCAAAAGCAAGACAACATTCATCCATGTGAGATAAAGCATACTGTGTAAGTTTTACTCGCCCATCTGAATGTATGATATACTTCTCATCATCAAGGCAAACCTCTCATAACGTATCCTCCTTTTAAGTCAGAAATAAAATTCCTAATAGCATCATAACAGATACCAGAGGTAACAATATTCAATAATGTCATAACAAATGAGGAGATGCTTGGAATCGAACCAAGTCCTGCTGCAAACTTATTTGCATAAAAATTATACCATATTAGGCTTTAAAAAAAGAAAATATATTTCAACCTAGCCTTGAAGTATTTTAATTACCTTTTTAGCAATCGACAGATTCATAAAAGTTCTTTTTCTTTGTTCCATCAAATCAAAATCAACTCTCCATTTTTCAGATACTTTTGATTTTTCTATAACCTTTTCAATCGAATAGTCTTGAAACCATTCTATATTCTTAACTGTATAATATTTGTGAGCATATTTCTCAAATGCATCTGTAATAGCTTTTTCAGCTTCTTCTGGATATACCTCAAACTCCATCTTAGAAACCATATCATTTACATATTCTTCAAGGAAATAATAATCAGGAGGATAATCATATGCTACTGTTTCTCCTTCATCGTCAGTAATAGGACATGGTTTAGGATTAATACCAATCTCACTTAATTTGAAGTCAAAATACGATAATATACAATCAGTATCCTTCTTTGACCTATTATATTAACAAACTATACTGTACTGTTCTATTAACAGCATAAGTGTTCTTCTTTCTTTTTTCCCTAATTACCTTATTGCATAGTTTGATTTTATTGATAATAGCTCATCATAGTTTTTCCTAGAATAACTCTTATTTAAAAGTTGCACCACAGGAAATATAACGCTCATTAACAGTTCATCTCTATTTCCCTTTCGGTAATACATCATTGATATTAACAATGATATTAATGATGAAATGATTATAGCTGCTGAATTTTGATAAAGCCATTTTAATATCATATCTATCATCTAAAACTCCTTATATTATATTAAAGTTCTTAAATGCATCTCTAATAGCCTCTTCCTTTTCAGGTGTACACTGCGGCTCCTTTGACTTATCATTTTTCTTCCAGTTATTTCTAGTACGTTCTTTACCAAGACCACACTTATCTTTAATCTGTGCAATGTACAATGATGACACTTTAAATCCATATTTTTCAAGAATATAAGCCTTAATTTTCTGATAAGTTATTTTTTCCTCTGGTGTGTAATTGCTCTCTTCATCAGGCTCCATTGTCACCTCAATTTTCGGTGTATCTTTTTTGAGGGATAATTTAACAACCGACTCAACGGTACTTTCATTGTCCCAACAAAGTTCCTGTATTTCCCTATCTCCAAAATACACCGGAAAACGGAACTTTATGTGCTTCAGAAATCTGCCATCTGGCTGCTCCTGCTCGTAAATGTCCACCTGTTCCACAAAGCTGTTAAGAAATTCTTTCTTCTCCAGGTCGGTGAACTTATCATATAGTTTATCAAAATATAAAAGAAATTGATAGACGTTTTCTTCTGATATTTTCTGTTGCTGAATATTCAGCAGGCGATTCTTGACTTCTTCTATACTGTTCTCCACGCCTTCAATCTCATCATACAAACGGTATAACCTTGTCTCCATATCCTGATATTTCTTCTCATAAAATTTATCCATAATATCCAGACTGTCCATCTGCTGTCCAAGTCTTGCTTTTGCTCCGGTCAGCTGCCTGTGCTGTTTTTCCAGTCCTTCAATCTCTTTTTCTATTTCTTCTGTATCTATTCTTGAACCGATTTTATTCAGAATTGCTTCTTCAAATTTCGGATTCTTCACCAGCTTCCGAATAACTTCTTCCACTGCATTGTTAATCTTCTCCTCGCTCCATTGTTTACGATATCCACATTTATGACCATCTACCAGGCGACGATGTTTGCAGGCATAATAGAAATAATCCTTATATAAGGTTCCGTCTTTCTTTTTCTTTCGGTTCACGTTTCCATACATACCGCTTCCACATAACGGACATCTCAATATTCCGGATAAAATATGCTCATGATCGAGGCTATGTGTCTTTTCATATTTCACACCTGTTTTTTCCCGTTTTTGATGAGCCAGCTCCCAGTCTGTTTCCGAAATAATCCCTTCATGGATACCATCGTGCAGCATATAATTTTCCTGCTTTACAATGCGATATTCATTTCTTGTACCAGAAACTTTCTCGTTTTTCCTTCGTCCATAAGCCAGCTTTCCACAGTATACCGGATTATCCAGAACGCCTTTTATAAACGAAGAGGCAAATGCGTCCAGTGTATTATTCTGTCGTTTTTTCTTTTTATATCCATGCTGGTTCAGCCATGCAGCAATCGCAGAGATTCCCATATTGGTATGAATAAATTTGTCATAGATCAGACGAATAATCTCTGCTTCGTCCTCTGCGATCTGCAATTCTCCATTTACCAGCTCATAGCCATATGGAGCAAACCCACCGTTCCATTTTCCTTTCCTGGCTTTCTGGTTACGTCCCTCCATTGTCTGAACAAGGATATTCTCCCGTTCAATCTCTGCCACCGCAGACAGAACAGAAATCATCAGCTTTCCACTATCTTTTGAGCTGTCAATCCCATCTTCTACACAAATCAGATTCACTCCAAAATCCTGCATCCTCTGCAAAGAATTTAAAACATCTGCCGCATTACGACCGAATCTGGAAAGCTTAAACACCAATACAAACTGTACCTTATCTGTTCCATTCTCAATATTATCCAACATTCTCTGAAATTCCGGTCTGCCCTCTACGCTCTTTCCAGATTTACCTTCATCAGAATACTCATTTACGATTTCCATATCCTGAAATTCCGCATATCTTTTGAGTTTTTCTTTCTGAGCGTCCAGACTGTAGCCATCTACCTGCATGGTTGTGGATACTCTGGTATATATATCGCATTTAATCTTCTTATTCACATTTTCTCCTCTCCTCAGAACATCCCAAAGCAATTTCCAACAATTCCGTTGCAACTTGTGAATTTCTGATACGCATTAAGTTATCCCAGACATCAGCTTTTCCAAGTAGATTCATCCCACCATGCCATACTATTTCATCATCAATAACGGCAAAACATTCTTCTACTTCTGTTCTTGTTATCACATTTATTCCTACCAATTGCATTGCTCTGATTAATTCATAACATACATCTGACTTTCCGTAAGTAATATCTTCCGGATCTGTTGTAATAACAGTGACCTTTACCCCTACTTCCTGTCTCTTCTTGATTAGTAATAAAAATCTGTCAATTTTATCCTGTCTGATATCCGGACTGGAAATTACCACCATTTTTTCTGACTCTACAATATCTTGCTCGAATTTTTCGGTATAATTTACAGAATCAAATATTGCATTTATTATTTGTTTAGGTTGCAACTCTTGCGTCCAGATTGAAAATCCTGTCTTCCTGTACGTTCTCAATCTTTTTGCATACATTTTATCAAAATAACGCACATGAGAATCAATATAATCATACACATAAACGGCTTCTTTTCCGACATAATCTCTGTTTAATCTACCTACATACTGTTCCAGGCGTCCTTCAAAAGATACAGGTGCTGCAAGCATTAATACATCCAGTCTTGGGAAATCAAACCCTTCTCCTATTTTCTGACCAGTTGCCACCAAAATAAGCGATTCATTTTCAGGTATCTGCTTTAATTTTACTCTTATTTCAGCATTTTCCTTATCCGAATTATCCCCATATAGAAGGAATACATGATCTGCTTTTTCCTTTAAGACATCATGTAAAAATTTTGCATGTTCCTTAAATCTTGTTAAAATTACAGGAGTTTGTTTTCTTGCAACACAAGTTAAACATCATCTATGATCATTTCATTGCGCACCTTACTGGTACTTATCAAATTATATGCTTTATTAATATTATCCTTGCTTTCTGCAGTATCAACTACTCTTGTGTATCTTGGAACAAAATAATGTCCAATCCCCTGTTCCTTAGCCCTCTCTAACGCAGTAAATCTATGTCTCAAAGGTCCCAGCAGCATATAGATAATCCGATCAAGACTGTCGCCACGTTTAGCCCCCGTTCTTTCCCCGTCTGGCATATACATCTTCTCTTCCCCAAAACATCGAAAAGAAACGTATTGCCATTTTCTCTGTAATATATGGCGGATTTACAATACGATTCCCTTGATCCAGGTCATATTCTTCTGCACTTTCTATTTTTTCTTCAAAAGGATTCACCTCTTCATAGTAAATGCCTGCTTTCTTCAATTTATCTTTTAATATCTTGTTCTCATATTCAAGCAACCTAACCATCTTTCTCAATGAATCTGCATCATATGCTTCTATGTTCAAACCTTCCACCTACAATTCTTATTATCTCGTAACATAACTTCCATTCAATGTCCCAACTTTATTTTAGTATTTGTTCCAAATATTTTCAGTACTTATTTTTCTTATTGACGCACTTCTCTGTCAATCGTATAATTAATACACAAAAAAACGAAAAGAGGAGGTGTTCGTATGGCTACTTCAAGTATTACTCATAATTTTGTCATATCCAATCCAAATAGCGTGAAACATTTTATCGCAGCGATTGATGAAGCTGACCGTGACCGCACACCAAAGCAGACACTTCCCGGACGTCAGTTGACAAACCCACAAGAAATCTTAGCTTTAATGTCAAAGAGGAAAAAACAAACTCTTAAATATTAAAATTCTTCAATAAAAAATCCTCTAAAACAATAGGTATTTCACTATCTCTTAGAGGATATTTCTTTACTTTAAATGATATTTGGTAATACTTTTCCAGTTTTCCGAGAAACCCATTTTATTCAATAATTCAACTTCACTTATATGCTCTACTTCTCTGTTTACTCGGTCAATCTCTTTTATGAGCTTTCTTTTAAATTCCAGAAAATCTTTTCCAGGTAATAGATATCTAAAAGCAATCACCACAGCAAACAAATCTTGTTTTCCTTTTTCGTACTGATTACCGCTCTGTGGTAATGAAAGTTTTTTATGAAGCGGTGTATCCGCAATAGCATCTACTGTTCTGTATGTAAACAGTCGTTCCCCATGGGCACATACATTCCTATACTTAGTGAGAACAGATAGAAACTGTTCCATCTGATGCTGATTCAAAGGTTCAAAATTTTTTGATACTTTTGATTTTAAGGACTGCGGAAACACTCGGAACATTTTTGATAAGTTTCCAAACGTAAGTACATTTGCCAAAACCCATAATGGAATTTCACCATATGTCTTGCGGTAATAGTTGATATATGTATAATCTGTGGTCGTTGTTGCCCGTTTCAAGGTCGCTATCAACTTTACGATTGTTGCATGATTTCTTTTTGTATGATTATAATTATTAGCATCCAGGTACTGCTTCTGCTCTGCTCCATACATTTCAGTAAAATAGTATGACATCAAAGAACGCATCTGTCGCTCAACCTGCAGTAAATATTTAAAGAACAACTCTCTAAGCTCTGCATCAAACTTATACAGACTGACTATTTCTTCAAAACTTGTTCCTGCTTTATATTTTTTTGTGTTTGATATTCTAAAAAGATGTTTATATCCTCCCATAAGAGGAAAATATCCTATTTGGCGTAACATCTCTTCCGCATATTCTCTGTCTTTTATTTTTATTCCCTTTTCATCACTGATCCAGGAAACCTGGTCACTAAAAGAAGAGAATTTTTTCGGTGTCTGCATCTCATTTCTCCTTAAAACAAAAGAGGGAGAGACCCGCAGGCTCTCCCCCGCCTGTAGGCTTCTCAAGTTTCTACAGAACGATCACTGAGCTTAGTATACGTCATTTTAAATGTCCTGTCAATACGCCAAAACATTCTTAGCCATACCCGCTCAGAAGTATTCTATGCTGTTTTTTCTTCTTTATTCTGTTTTTCTTCCTCCAACTCCCGGAGGACTTCATCGCCGTACTTATCAATCATCCGTACCAGAAAATCAATGCACCGCTCAAATTCAATATTCTGTTGCATAAGCTCCTCCCGTTATTGTTTGATCTGAGCTTATTTTACAGAACCTGCCTGAAAACCACATTGAATAGAAATTGATTGTAAATTGACACAATCACTTTAAAAATATCCGCATTTTCTTGAATCGAATATATGTTCGTGTTATGATAGATATACTTAATCTTAACTACGAAAGGGGAATTTCTATTGAATCGATGCGATTTTTCTTCTATTAGCACTTGCTTAAAAAATCATATCAGCGAAAGTAATCAAATGAGTCAGCCTGATTTTTTATACGAATTATTTGAAGATTTTATGGATGATCCGACAAATCAGGATTTTTCAATGGACAACGGTCTGGTTTGCCGCTGGATGACTGGTCAGGCTAAAATCAGTCCTAAAATATCCGCTTACTATTCCAAGCCATCCAATCAGGAAAAATTAGCTCATACTATCCACCAGAATCTTCTTCCACTGATGTCTGACTGTAATATGGCTATACAGGATATTTACACTTTATTCATTCAGGATGACAGCATCTGAGCATACTGCAGCAATATTATTGATGCCTATTTCTTTCTGAGCTGCACTAATAGAAGGATAGCTTTTTATTACTCCACCCGTTTCTATATCAATCTGATCCACAAACCTTCCGTTTACCAACCAACTTCTCAACATCTAAATCGATGCTAACATATCCGTCTATTTTTCCCTACTTAATAAAACTACCGTCTCGTGCGTTGCACTCCCGCAATCCTGATATCTTATAAAAACTTCCACGCTTCCACATCAAAAACGCCTCTTGGTGTAATTCGGATCTGCGGAATAACCGGCAAAGCCATAAAGGACAGCGTAATAAACGGATCATGACCGTCTTTCACACCCATTTCATGAGCTTTATGGATCATTCGCC
>OMFK01000715.1_pt1 | contig 12310 bp, 12 predicted proteins | sample 1645651 | NCBI WGS metagenome assembly OMFK01 (sample SAMEA103958124, study PRJEB25191) | human gut metagenome | biome: human-associated habitat [ENVO:00009003]; feature: intestine environment [ENVO:2100002]; material: feces | place: Germany | collected 2013/2015
GGCTCTGCCAGGAACACGGCCCGGGTCTGGTCCGCCAGCAGGTGGGGCAGCAGATAGATCAGCGGCAGCAGCAGCACGAACTTCCGCAGCACCGCCACCACGATGGAGCAGGGGGCGTTGCCGATGGACACGAAGGTCATCTGGCAGGCAATCTGGATGCCCATCAGGAACAGGGCCCCGCAGTAGATCCGCAGCATCCCGGCGGTGAAGGCCACCAGCTCCGGCTCCGGCGTGAAAATCCGGGCGAAGGCCCCGGGGAACAGCTGGATGCAGGCCCACAGCACCAGGGCGTACCCCAGGCAGACCTTCAGCAGCAGACGGAAGGTCTGGCGCACCCGCCGGGCGCTGCCGGCGCCGAAGTTATAGCTGGAGATGGGCTGGGCCCCCTGGGCGATGCCCTGCAGGGGCAGCATGGCAAACTGCATGACGCTGGAGAGGATGGTCATGGCCCCCACGGCCAGGTCGCCGCCGTATTTCAGCAGGGAGGCGTTGAAGCACACGGAGATGACGCTTTCGCTGGCCTGCATGATGAAGGTGGCGGCGCCCAGGGCCACGCAGGGCAGAATCAGCCGAGGCCGGATGGGCAGGGATGCCTTTTCCAGCCGCAGCAGGGTCTGCTTCCCCCGCAGGAAGGTCACCACCCATACGCAGGATACCGCCTGGGACAGCACCGTGGCCAGGGCCGCGCCCCGGACGCCCATGTCCAGGGCGAAGATGAACAGGGGGTCCAGCAGGATGTTGCACACCGCGCCGATGAGGACGGTTTTCATGCCCACCTGGGCGAATCCCTGGGCGGTGATGAAGGCGTTCAGGCCCAGGGTCAGCTCCACGAACAGGGTGCCCAGGGCATAAATCTGCATATACTGGACGGCATACCCGATGGTGTTCCCGCTGGCGCCGAAGGCCAGCAGCAAAGGACGGTTCCAGATCAGCAGCACCGCCGTCAGCACCAGGGAGATGCCCACCTGTAAAGTGAAGCACCCGCCCAGAATCCGCTGGGCCTGGTCATAGTCCCCCCGGCCCATGGCGATGGAGGCCCGGGGCGCGCCGCCGGAGGACACAAAGGCCGAAAAGGCGGAGATAATCATGATGATGGGCAGGCACACCCCCACGCCGGTCAGGGCCAGGCTGCCGTCACCGGGGATATGGCCGATGTAGATGCGGTCCACGATGTTATACAGCATGTTCACCAGCTGGGCGATCACCGTGGGCACCGCCAGCTTCCACAGGAGCCGTCCTACCGGCTCCGTGCCCAGAAATTTCTTGTCCTGCGTCATTGCGCGTCCTCCTGCGTTATTTGGGATAGATTCCGGCGGAAGCCCTCCAGGCAGCGGCGGAAGGCCGCCAGGTCCTCCGGCTCCAGGCCCCGGGCCAGGCGGCGGAAAAACGTCTCCTGCAGCTCACGGCCCTGCTGCACCACAGGCCCGGCCTTCTCGGTGCACACCAGGCGGCACTTGCGCCGGTCCCCGGGGGCGGGCTGCCGCAGCAGATACCCCTCCTGCACCAGCTTCTCCACGTGGAAGGAGACGATGCCCGGCTTCAGTCCCCGATAGGTGCACACGTCCCGGGCGGTGTCCAGGCCCGGGTTGTTGGCCAGAAACAGCAGAATGTCCACCCCGTTGGGGGCCAGACCCTCCCGGCGGCACAGGGGCTGCATGGCGGCGGTGTAGCCCTCCAGCAGCTGCCGGGCGGCGGTGTATACCTGATAGGCGTTGGTCATGGCAATTCCTCCGATTTTGAAAGGTTCAATTTTGAACGATTCGTATTATACACCCTCCGCCGCCCGGGTGCAACCGGAAAATGGAAGAAAACAAAAGGACGTTATTCGACACCATGCTGACGAGTTTTTCAGAATAGTCGAAAGCGCGAAAAAAAACGAAAATCAAACTTTTGTATTTACATTTCATGATTTATATGGTATAATCCCTATTGTCAGTGCAAACAAATACATTCAAATTGGAAGGAAGCGACGACATGAAATTGCTGAAGGTTCTTCTGCCTCTGGCGCTGTGCTTCGTGCTGCTGGCCGGGTGCGGAAAAAAGGTGGAGCTGGCCGGTTGGGAGGACTATAAGGACCACCCCACCCAGGATGTTTACGCCGGTGAGGTGGCCGCCCCGGAGCGGATCGTGATGACCCGGGATGGCCGGGAAAAGAATAGCTTTGACAAGGGCACGGAGACGTATGAAAAAATCGTATCCACCCTGGGCCAGCTGATAGAAGCGCAGCTGGATGAAAATGAACAGGTAAAGGACCTGGGCCGGAAGCTGGACGGTACAAAGTCCGGGGCAGAGCTGGAGAGCGGCGTCTGGCTGATTTATGAGTATGCGGCGGACTCCTATGCCCCGGTGTATTTTGAGATGCCTGAGACGCAGAACAGCGTTGTGGGCATCTATTCTCCCGTTGAGGACAGCCTGACGCTGCACGGCTTCTGGTCTGCCACCGAGGCCCAGGAGCTGCTGGACAATCTATAAACTCAATCCATCATCAATCCCTCCCCGGCGCAGGTCAGGCCTGCGCCGGGGTCAGTTTGTCAAAAAGCCTGTCAGTCGGCTGGCACGACGGTGGGCAGAAAACAGAAGCCCTTACAGGCCCTCTCATACTGATTCTTGATTAAAAAATTTAATCAAGAATCCCGTGCGCTGTGCGCACGCACAGCGTGTGAAAACACGCTGTGACGTCTCATACAAAACCTGACGCACCTTCGGTGCTATAAAAAGCTTTTCAAGCTTTTTAACAGGTTTTAGTATCAGTCACCGTCGGTGACAGCTCTCCCAGAGGGAGAGCCAAGCCCGTAGGGCCCGCTGCCCTCAGCGGGCCGGAGCGGGGGATACGGATTGCAGCGTCGGCCCGATGGGCCTCCTCGCGATGACGGAAGCGGACATTTCGGCGGTTTCGTGTTTTTGCGGTCAGGGGCGGGGCTTTACGTCCTGATAGAACATGTTCCAGTCCACCCGATAGGCCCGGAGGGCGTCGGGGTTGTGGCAGATCATCCGCAGGCGCATGCCGGGGTGGTCCCGGAGGAAGTCCGTCATGGCCTTCAGGGCCACATGGGCCGCCTGGGGCAGGGGATAGCCGTATACCCCGGTGCTGATGGAGGGGAAATCCACCGTGCGGCAACCGTGGGCCAGGGCCAGCTCCAGGCAGCTGAGATAGCAGCTGCGCAGCAGGGCAGCCTCCCCGTGGCTGCCGCCCTGCCAGATGGGGCCGGGGGTGTGGATCACATAGCGGCAGGGCAGGTCATAGGCCCCGGTGAGCTTGGCATGGCCGGTTTCGCAGCCTCCCAGGGTGCGGCACTCGGCCAGCAGGCCGGGCCCGGCGGCCCGGTGGATGGCCCCGTCCACCCCGCCGCCGCCGAGCAGCGAGCAGTTGGCGGCGTTGACGATGGCGTCTACCCGGGATTGGGTGATGTCACCCAGGATGATGGAGATGTTTTCCATAGATTCCTCCTATGCAAATCGCAATATTGGCGGCAAAAATTACTTTCAGTTATCACTCTGCCGCTGGACGGAGTTGGCGGCGCGGTAGGCGCTGGGGGTCATGAGGCGGTATTTCAGGAAATTCCGGTTCAGAGTTTTGGCGTTGCGGTAGCCCACCTCCAGGGCGATGTCCAGCACCGTCATGCGGGTGGTGGTCAGCAGCTTACAGGCCCGGTTCACCCGGATCAGGGCCAGGAAATCCTCAAAATTCAGCTCCACCTGGCACAGCAGGGTGCGGTTGAGCTGCTGGACGGAAATGCCGAAGGCACGGGCTGCCCCGGCGGCGCTGAGGTCCTCCCGGTAGTGGCGGTAGATGTGCTGCACCAGGCTGTACCCCAGGCGGCTCTCCTCGATCTGGCAGATGTTCTGCACCTTCTGATAGGTGGCCCGGTACTGGCCGATGCGGGTGCCCAGCCGGGCGGCGAACACCTTGGAGATGTGGGACTCGTCCACATAGCCCAGAATCTCTGCCAGCTCCTTCAGGGTCAGGTCCGTATACAGCAGATAGTCGGCGGTTTTGCCGATGCGCATTTCGTTGAGCAGGTCGAAAAAGGACAGCCCCGTCATGGCGGTGATCCGGGCGCTGACAGTGGACCGGCTGCACCCGAACACATCCGCCAGCTGCTGGAGCGTCAGCTTCTGGCCGCAGTGGAGGTACATATACCGCAGCAGCTCCCGGTGGTCGGGCCCCTGGGCGCCCGAGGGGCGGTCCGCCGCCAGGGCCTGCCGGGCGAACAGCACCGTCAGCTGCACCAGCAGGCTCACGGCATTGAGACTGGAAAACAGCTGTCCCTCCTCCTGAAGGGACGCAAGACCCAGCTCCCGGGACAGGTCGCCGGAGATGCGTCCGGCCTCCGCCCGCTGCCGGGGAGACAGCTGCAGCACCGGCACCGTCTCCATCAGCCGGGCCACGGGCATGGGCTGACCGTCCTCCCCACGGAACAGGTGGGCAGCCCGGGCCACGGTGTCGTAGTGATAGGCGATGACGCTGCAGGCCAACGGCTCGTTCACCCGGACGATCTCGCTGATCTGCCAGGGCAGGATGGCCGCCAGGCTCCCGGCGGACAGGGGATACTCCCGGCCCTGGAGCCGGATAACGCCGCTGCCGCTGCGGACCAGGAGAAATCGGGCGTCCCGGTGGATCACCGGGGCCGTGGGCCGGGCGGCGGTGAATTGGTCAAAAGAGAACAGGCTACTTTGGTCCAGGTCGGACCGGCGGGGGGTCTGCAGGGCAATGGTCTGTTTCATGAATATCCCCTCCTTATGGGGGTTATTTTACCACATACGGGCGGCGTTGCCAAGGGGGAATGGGACATTTTACGCAGAAAATCTTGTACAAAAACGGCCTGTTTTACCTGGACGGTGTAGCAAAAAACGCATGAATTTACAGAGTAACCCGGTGGGAAGCGAGTATTATTACAATAAAGTGTCAAAGTACCGGGACAAAACATCGGTTAAAATACAAAAATCGGGCCGCGTCAGGGTGAGAAATCGGGCCGGGAATCTGGTAAAATAGGGGGGAACTGGAGAGGAGGAAATTCCATGCCCATTTGCGTTAAAAGCGAGATCGGCCCTTTGAAGCGGGTGCTTCTGCAGCGGCCGGGCCGGGAGCTGGAGCATCTGAGCCCCAATACCATGGGCCAGCTGCTGTTTGACGATATTCCCTATCTGTACGGCGCTCAGCGGGAGCACGACTGCTTTGCCCAGATCCTGCGGGACAACGGGGCGGAGGTGGTCTATCTGGAGGACCTGACGGCCCAGGTGCTGGCAGGAGACGAGGAGCTGCGCCGCCGGTTTGTGGAGGAGACCATCCGCCGGGCCGGCAGCACCGCCATGGGATACCGGGGCGACCTGAAGCGGTATCTGCTGGATATCCAGGACCCCCTGGAGCTGGTGCTGAAAACCATGGAGGGCGTGTCGTATCAGGATGTGTTCCCCAACGAGCAGGGACGGCTGTCCAGCCTGGTGCACACCGGGGCCCGGTTCCTGATGCCGCCGATCCCCAACCTGTATTTCACCCGGGACCCCTTCGCCTGCATCGGCCGGGGCGTGAGCCTGAACCATATGTTCACGGCCACCCGCAACCGGGAGACCTTGTACGGCGACTATGTGCTGCGGCATCATCCGGACTACGCCGGGCAGGTGCCTCTGTACTATACGCCGGACCAGTATTTCTGGATCGAGGGCGGGGACATCCTGAACCTGAGCCGCCGGGTGCTGGGAGTGGGTATCTCCCAGCGGACTCAGCCGGAGGCCATCGAGCAGCTGGCATCGGCCATCTTCGCCGACGAGAGCTCCGAGATCGACACGGTGCTGGCTTTTGAAATCCCCAGCACCCGGGCGTTCATGCATCTGGATACCGTGTTCACCCAGGTGGACGTGGACAAATTCACGGTGCATCCGGGAATCCTGGGCACCCTGCGGATCTTTGAGCTGACGGGCCGGGGACAGGGCAAGCTCACCACCCGGGAGGTCAGCGGACCCCTGGAGCAGGTGCTGGCGGGCTATCTGGGTCTGGACCGGGTGCAGCTGATCCGCTGCGGCGGCAGCAGCCAGATCGCCGCCGAGCGGGAGCAGTGGAACGACGGGTCCAACACCCTGTGCATCGCCCCCGGCGCGGTGGTGGTGTACGACCGGAACTATGTCACCAACCAGATCCTGGAGGACAGCGGCATCCGGGTGCTGAAAATGCCCAGCGCCGAGCTGTCCCGGGGCCGGGGCGGCCCCCGGTGCATGAGCATGCCCCTGTGGCGGGACGAGATCTGAGAGAATATCCATCAATATTTATCAATAGAAAGGGAGAACATCATCATGGCTGTGAATATCAGAGGAAGAAGCTTTCTGAAGCTGCTGGACTATACCCCGGCGGAGATCCGTTATCTGCTGGACCTGTCCAAAAATTTCAAGGATATGAAGCGCGCCGGTGTGCCCCACCGCTGGCTGGAGGGGAAGAACATCGTGCTGCTGTTTGAAAAGACCTCCACCCGGACCCGCTGCTCCTTCGAGGTGGCCGGTATGGATCTGGGCATGGGCGTGACGTATCTGGAGCCCGGCAGCAGCCAGATGGGCAAGAAGGAGTCCATCGCCGACACCGCCCGGGTGCTGGGCCGGATGTATGACGGCATCGAGTACCGCGGCTTCAGCCAGGATCTGGTGCAGGAGCTGTCTGACTATGCAGGCGTGCCCGTGTGGAACGGCCTCACCGATCAGTTCCACCCCACCCAGATGCTGGCGGACCTGCTGACCATCGAGGAGAAGCTGGGCCGGCTGAAGGGCGTGCGCTTCACCTATTTCGGCGATGCCCGCAACAACATGGGCAACTCCCTGATGGTGGCCTGCGCCAAGATGGGCATGCACTTCACCGCCTGCGCTCCCAAGGAGCTGTTCCCCGAGGAGTGGCTGGTGGAAAAGGCCCGCTCCATCGCCTGGGAAACCGGCGGTAGCGTGACCCTCACCGAGGATGTGACCCAGGGCGCAACCGACGCCGACGTGATCTACACCGATATCTGGGTTTCCATGGGTGAGCCGGACAGCGTGTGGTCCGAGCGCATCCGCCTGCTGACCCCCTATCAGGTCAACGCCAAGGTCATGTCCATGACCGCCCCCGGCGCTATCTTCATGCACTGCCTGCCCTCCTTCCACGACACCCGCACCACCATCGGCGCAGACATCGCCAAGAAGTTCGGCATCACCGAGATGGAGGTCACCGACCAGGTGTTCGAGAGCAAACAGTCCGTGGTGTTCGACGAGGCCGAGAACCGGATGCACACCATCAAGGCCGTTATCTACGCCACCCTGCACTGAGAAAGGAGCACCCCATGGCTTTTGCATTTCCCGCCTATCACCATCCCGACTTTGACCAGCCGTCCCTGAAAAATGCGCCGGACGCCCGCTGGGAGACGGTGGAAAAGGACGGCGTGGCTCCCGAGGAGTTCCACAGCACGTCCATGTATCCCGAATATTTCAAGATCAACGGCCGCTGGACCCTGGCGGAGGAGAGCCGCATGGACAGCTGCGTGGTGCTGGAGGACGACGGACACCTGTCCGTGGTGGAGAGCCGCAACCTGAAAAAGGGCCAGCGGGTGATCCTGGGCCGCACCGAGCACGGCCAGGACGGCATTTATATGCACTGCAATGGCTTCACCCAGGACAGCGAGACGCTGGAGGATCAGTTCGTGTTCCGCCAGGGCCGCAGCCGGGAGACCTCCTATGCCAAGGATTATGACCGGCTGGTGGAGCTGCTGCGCCACGAGAAGGAGCACGGCAACATCGTGTGGGTCATGGGCCCCGCCTTCGCCTTTGACGACGGCGCGCGGAAGGCCATGCAGGCCCTGATCGACAACGGCTACTGCCACGGTCTGCTGGCGGGCAACGCCCTGGGCACCCACGATCTGGAGGGCGCTCTGCTGCACACGGCACTGGGCCAGGATATCTACACCCAGCAGTCTCAGCCCAACGGACACTACAACCACCTGGACGTGCTGAACAAGGTCCGCCGCAGCGGGTCCATCCCTCAGTTTATCGAGGATTACCACATCGACAACGGCATCATCTACGGCTGCGTGAAGAACCATGTGCCCTTCGTGCTGACCGGCTCCATCCGGGACGACGGGCCGCTGCCGGAGGTGTACGGCAACGCCTACGAGGGCGCCGCCGCCATGCGGGAGCTGGTGCGCAAGTCCACCACCGTGATATGCCTTGCCACCATGCTGCACACCATCGCCACCGGCAACATGACGCCGTCCTTCCGGGTGATGCCCGACGGCACCATCCGTCCGGTGTATCTGTACGCCGTGGACGCGGCGGAGTTTGTGGTGAATAAGCTGCTGGACCGCGGCAGCCTGTCCGCCACCACCATGGTCACCAACGTGCAGGACTTCATCGGCAAGGTCGCCACCGGCCTGGGCGTGATCTGAGCGCGGATATAAGAAGAAATAAGCTGACCGGGGTCAGGCATAAGCCTGGCCCCGGTCAGTCTGTCCCAAAAGGCAGAAATCATCCGCCCGGCGGCCCGCTGAGGGCGGCGGGCCCTACGGATGGTCTGCCGGAAACCACCCCGTTCCTTTGTGGCAGGGCCCGTGTGCCCCACCGGGGCGGAACCACGGGGCGGGGGAGTGCATAGGATGATGGCGGAGAGGGAGTTTTCCGCTCTCCGCTTCGTATCATACCGGAACCTGTTAAAAAGTTTTTAACAGCGCCGAAGTATGAGACGTCACAGTGTGCGCCCAGCGCACGGGACTCCTGATTCCATTTTTGAATCAGGAATCAGTATCAGAGGAGGAACACACGGAAATGATGATACATCTCCTGCACGCCGCCTTTGTGTACCAGGCACCGGACGGGGAGGTGGAGGCCCTGCGGGACGTGTCCCTGGACGTGGAGGAGGGGGAGTTCTGCAGCATCGTGGGCCCCTCCGGCTGCGGCAAATCCACGCTGCTGTCCGTCCTGGCGGGGCTGGAGACCCTGACCGGCGGGGAGGTCACCGTGGACGGCGAGGCCCTGCGGGGCCCCTCGCCCAAGGTGGGCTTCATGCCCCAGCAGGACCAGCTGTTCCCCTGGCGGAGCATCTGGGACAATGTGACCCTGGCTCTGGCCGTCCGGGGGGAGAATACGCCGGAAAACCAGGCCCGGGTCCGGAGCCTGCTGGAGCGCTACGGCCTGTGGGCCTTCCGGGATAAGCGGCCGGGGCAGCTGTCCGGCGGTATGCGCCAGCGCTGCGCCCTGATCCGCACCCTGGCGGCGGATCCCCGGATCCTGCTGCTGGATGAGCCGTTCTCCGCCCTGGACTATCAGACCCGGCTGTCGGTTTCGGCGGATATTTACCGCATCATCCGGCAGGAGGGAAAAACCGCCCTGCTGGTGACCCACGACATCAGCGAGGCCATCAGCATGTCGGACCGGGTGGCGGTGCTGACCCGGCGGCCCGCCGGGATAAAGGCCGTTCACGACATGGGACCGCTGCGGGGCCTGCCGCCTATGGAGCGGCGGGACACCCCGGAATTTCACACGTTTTTCAATGCCATCTGGAAGGAGCTGGAGCTGCATGACGGATAAACCTTCCCCCCGGCGGCAGGAGTGGCTGCGGCAGCGGCCGGGTGCGGCTGTGGCAGGCGGGACTGCTGGCGGCCCTGCTGGGCCTGTGGCAGCTGACCACGGCGGTGGGGCTCAGCGACGGCTTTCTCATCAGCAGTCCCAGCCGCATGTGGGGGACGCTGGTGGGCCTGTGCCGGGGCGGAGAGCTGCTGCGGCACGTGGGGGTGTCATGCCTGGAGACCGTGGTGGGCTTCCTGGCCGGGACCCTGCTGGGCACCGCCATCGCCATCTGTATGTGGTGGCGGGAGGGGGTGGCCCGGGTGCTCAGCCCCTATCTGGTGGTGCTGAACGCCTTGCCGAAAACGGCCCTGGGGCCGATCTTTATCGTCTGGATGGGGGCGGGGATGGGGTCCATCATCGTGATGACCCTGGCCATCTCCCTGATCGTCACCATCCTCAGTATGTATCAGGGCTTCCTGGGGACCGACGGCGAAAAGCTGCGGCTGATGCGGTCCCTGGGGGCCACAAGAGGTCAGATTCTGTGGATGCTGGTGTTTCCCGCCAGCTTCCCCACCCTGTTCAACACCCTGAAGGTCAACGTGGGCCTGTCATGGGTGGGGGTGATCATGGGGGAATTTCTCGTGTCCCGGGCGGGCCTGGGCTATCTCATCGTCTACGGGTCCCAGGTGTTCAACATGGACCTGGTTATGGCCAGCGTGGTGATCCTGGCGGCCGCGGCGGTGGTGATGTACCGGCTGGTGCTGGGGGCCGAGAAGCTGCTGCAGCATTATTGGGGGGTCAAAGCATGAAAAAAATCTGTATCGTACTGTGTCTTTGTCTGGCGGCGCTGCTGGTTCTGCCGGGCTGCGCCGGGGAAAAACAGCTGACCCGGGTGCGCCTGAGCGAGGTCACTCACTCGGTGTTCTACGCGCCGCAGTATGTGGCCATGAGCCAGGGCTTCTTCCGCCAGGAGGGGCTGGAGGTGGAGCTGACCAACGGCGGCGGCGCCGATAAGGTCATGACCGCCGTGGTGTCCGGTCAGGCGGACATGGGCCTGGCGGGGCCGGAGGCCGCGATCTATGTGATGAACCAGGGCAAGGAGGACCATCCCGTGATCTTTGCCCAGCTGACCAAGCGGGACGGCTCCTTCCTGGTGGGCCGGGAGCCGGGGCCCTTCTCCTGGGAGGACGTCCGGGGCCGGACCATCATCGGGGGCCGGGCCGGCGGCGTGCCGGAGATGACCCTGGAATATGTGCTGCGGCAGCGGGGCATTGAGCCCCAGCGGGACGCGGTGGTGGACACCTCGGTGCAGTTCAACATGATGGCCGGGGCCTTCACCGGCGGCAACGGGGACTATGTGACCCTGTTTGAGCCCACCGCCACCGAGGTGGAGCAGGCGGGGAAGGGGTATATCCTGTGCTCCATCGGCCAGGAAAGCGGCGAGATTCCGTATACCGCGTATTTTGCCAACCGCAGCTATGTGGAGGCGAATCCGGAGACGGTCCAGGGCTTCGTCAACGCCATGGCCCTGGCCCAGCAGTGGGTGGCGGAGCACACGGACCGCCAGGTGGCGGAGGCCATCTGCGATCAGTTCCCGGACACGGACCTGGACGTTCTGGAGCGGGTGTGCGCCCGGCACCGGGAGATTGACGCCTGGAACCGCACCCCGGTGATGGAGCAGCAGGCCTTGGAGCGGCTGGAGACGGTCATGACCCAGGCCGGGGAACTGACCCCGGACCAGTGGGTGAACTTCGACGGGCTGGTGGATAACCGCTTCGCGCAGAAGGCCGCCGGACAATAAAGCCAATTTAATTCGCAGGGGAGACAGCCAAACCGGCTGTCTCCCTCTGGTTTTTTGTACATTTTTACAAAATTGTAACCGGATTGTAATTTTTTGTATTTTTTTGTCATTTTCCTCTTGACTTAAACTCAGGTTCATGTGTTAAGATACCCGCATAAATATCCAACAGGAAAGAGGGTATCCCCGTGACCCGGAAGGCCGGACTGAACTCCAACACATTGAAGCTGCTGGCTGTGGTGGCCATGATCTGCCAGCATGTGACGATTTTCTTCATCCCAACCACCAACCCCTGGTACTATCCCCTGTTCTGCTTCGGCATGATCACCGCGCCCATTATGTGCTTTTTCATCGCCGAGGGGTATTATCACACCCACAGCCGCAGAAAGTACCTGGAGCGGCTGCTGCTGGGGGCGGTGATCTCCCATGTGCCCCACGCCCTGGCTTCCCGGTGGGGGAGCTCTGGTGGTATACCAGCGTCATGTGGAGCCTGTTTCTGGGACTTCTGGCCCTGATCGTGTACGAAAAGAAGGAGATCGCCTGGATCTGGCGGATGGCCTTTGTGGGGCTGTGCTGCATCCTGGCCTATCCCGGCAACTGGAATTTCGTGGCGGTGATCTGGATCTGGGGCTTCGGCGTGTTCCGGGACCAGCCCTGGAAAAAGTGGGGGATGTTCCTGGTGGGCTTCGGGGTACATGTGGCCCTGTTCTTCGTGGTGCAGACCAACGGCACCCTGTGGACCCGCTTCGCCGTGCTGGCGGCCATCCCGCTGCTGCTGTATAACGGCCAGCGGGGCCGCAAGAGCAAGTGGTACCAGTGGGGTATTACCTGATCTATCCCATCCACTTTATGGTGCTGTATGCCATTGAACTGCTGATACGATAAAAAAACCGGCTGTGCCCTCTCGGGCACAGTGCATCTGTAAAATGAAAGTAGACACTCACAAAATGAACTGCACCCCATTTGTTAGACAAGTATGGTATAATACTTGTACTAAGGAAT
>OMFK01000716.1_pt1 | contig 12295 bp, 9 predicted proteins | sample 1645651 | NCBI WGS metagenome assembly OMFK01 (sample SAMEA103958124, study PRJEB25191) | human gut metagenome | biome: human-associated habitat [ENVO:00009003]; feature: intestine environment [ENVO:2100002]; material: feces | place: Germany | collected 2013/2015
AAAAAACACTTCTCAGTCTGCAAGTGTGGAATTTGTTTGCTTTCAGCGAACAAATTATGCGCGCGGCAGACTGCAAGCCTTTTGTCTTAAAAGGGCAAAGCCCTTTTAAGACAAGCTAAGAGCGGCGCTGCCTGGCAGCGCCGCTCTCGTTATGTATAGCGTAGATTTACTTGTTGCTCAGGTACTCGTCGATGGACTTGGCGCCCAGCTTGCCTGCGCCCATGGCCAGGATCACGGTGGCCGCACCGGTAACGGCGTCGCCGCCGGCGTACACGCCCTGGCGGGAGGTAAGGCCGTCCTCGTTGACGATGATGCCGCCCTTCTTGTTGACCTCCAGGCCCTTGGTGGTGGACTTGATCAGGGGGTTGGGGGTGGTGCCCAGGGACATGATCACGGCGTCCACGGGAAGCTCAAACTCGCTGCCCTTCTTCTCCACGGGGCGGCGGCGGCCGGAAGCGTCAGGCTCGCCCAGCTCCATCTCGATGCAGGTCATGCTCTTGACGCAGTCCTGCTCGTCGCCGTTGATCTGGACGGGGTTGTTCAGGGTCTTGAACACCACGCCCTCCTCGATGGCGTGCTCCACTTCCTCATGACGGGCAGGCAGCTCCTCCATGCCCCGGCGATAGACCACGTACACGTCGGCGCCCAGGCGCTTGGAGCAGCGGGCGGCGTCCATAGCCACGTTGCCGCCGCCCACAACGGCCACCTTCTTGCCCTTCAGGTCCATGATGGGGGTGTCGGAATCCGGGCGATAGGCCTTCATCAGGTTGATGCGGGTCAGAAACTCGTTGGCGGAGTAAACGCCCTTCAGGTTCTCGCCGGGAATGTGCATGAACATGGGCAGGCCCGCGCCGGAGCCCACAAACACGGCCTCGAAGCCGTTCTCCTCCATCAGCTCGTCGATGGTGATGGTGCGGCCCACCACGGTGTTGGTCTCCACCTTCACACCCATGGCCTTCAGGCCGTCCACTTCCTTCTGGACGATGCTCTTGGGCAGACGGAACTCGGGGATGCCGTAAACCAGCACGCCGCCGGCCAGGTGCAGAGCCTCGAACACGGTGACCTCATACCCCTTCTTGGCCAGGTCGCCGGCGCAGGTCAGGCCCGCAGGGCCGGAACCCACCACCGCCACCTTGTGGCCGTTGGGCTGGGGCTTTTCGGGGGCTTCGGTGCTGTGAGCGTTGTGCCAGTCGGCCACAAAGCGCTCCAGACGGCCGATGCCCACGGGGTCGCCCTTCTTGCCCCGGACGCAGTGCATCTCGCACTGGCTCTCCTGGGGGCAGACGCGGCCGCACACGGCGGGCAGGGAGCTGGTCTGGTGGATGACCTGATAAGCGCCCTCGTAATCCCGCTCCACGATCCTGGCGATGAACTCGGGAATGCGGACGTTCACGGGACAGCCGTCCACGCAGGGATGATTCTTGCAGTGGAGGCAGCGGGCGGCCTCGTCCAGGGCCTGCTCCTCGGTGTAGCCCAGGGCCACCTCCAGGAAGTTCTTATTCCGGACGTTGGGGTCCTGAGAGGGCATCTCGTTCTTATCCAGACGCATATTGATCTTGGCAGCCATGTTACTTTACCTCCTGCTTGAACAGATTGCAGACTTCCTCGTGCTTGCGCACCTCGAAATCGTGATACATCTGGTTGCGCTTGACAGCCAGATCCCAGTCCACCTGCTGGCCGTCGAAGTCGGGGCCGTCTACGCAGGCAAACTTGGTCTCGCCGCCAACGGTCAGGCGGCAGCCGCCGCACATGCCGGTGCCGTCGATCATGATGGGGCTCATGGACACGGTGGTGGGCACGCCATAGGGGGCGGTGGTCTTACAGACGAACTTCATCATCACCATGGGGCCGATGGCGAAGATTTCGTCATACTGGTTGCCCTCGTCCAGCAGCTCCTTCAGGGCCTCGGTGACCAGGCCCTTCTGGCCATAGGAGCCGTCGTCGGTGCAGACCTTCAGCACAGAGGAAACGGCCCTGAACTTGTCCTCCAGAATGACCACGTCCTTGTTCTTGAAGCCCACCACAGCGTGGACCTCTGCGCCGCAGTCATGGAACTTCTTCAGAACGGGATACGCGATGGCGCAGCCCACGCCGCCGCCGACGACACAGACCTTCTTCTTGCCCTCGGTTTCGGTGGGCTTGCCCAGGGGGCCCACGAAGTCGTGGAGATACTCGCCCTGCTGCTTGTGGCTGAGCTTTTCGGTGGTGGCGCCCACGGTCTGGACAATGATGGTAACGGTGCCCTTTTCGCGGTTATAGTCATGGATAGTGATGGGGATGCGCTCGCCGTTTTCATCCACCCGCAGGATGATGAACTGGCCGGGCTGTGCCTTCCTGGCAACCATAGGAGCCTCGATCTCATACAGGATCACGGTGGGTTTCAACGCTTCTTTGGTCACGATGCGATACATGGTCGTTCCTTCTTTCCTAATTCATAAGGGGTACAGCCGTACCCGGACATAGGGCGGACCCAGGCCCGCCCTATGTTGTGTGTGTTTATAATATCACAATGTACGGATTTCGTCAATCCGTAATAAAGTATTATCGGGCGATTATGACGGGAAAGTCCGTGCCTGCGCCCCTTGCAAACTGCCCCGCCAGCGGCTATAATAGGGACAACGTTATTCTTTTCATGAAACAAGGAGGAATCTGTCATGATCCAAGTCAACGCCGTGGGCGACGCCTGCCCCATCCCGGTGGTCAAGACCCTCCAGGCCCTGAAGAGCCTGACGGGCGCCGGCTCCGTGGAGACCCTGGTGGATAACCGCATCGCCGTGGAGAATCTCACCCGCCTGGCCCAGAGCAAGGGCTGCGCCATTGAGACCGAGCAGCTGGCAGAAAACCGCTTCCGGGTGATGATCACCGCCCAGGAGGGCGCCCAGCTGCCGGAGTCCGCCGACGGACTGTGCACCGTCCCCTCGGAAAAGCCCGAAAACACCGTGGTGGTCATCTCCGCCGACCACATGGGCGAGGGGGACGAGGCCCTGGGCCGGGTGCTGCTGAAGGGCTTCCTGTTCGCCCTGACCCAGCAGGAGAAGCTGCCCCGGACCCTGCTGTTCTATAACGGCGGCGCTTCCGTCACCTGCGAGGGCTCTGCCTCCCTGGAGGACCTGCACAAGCTGGAGGCGCTGGGGGTGGAGATCCTCACCTGCGGCACCTGTCTGAATCATTACGGCATCGCCGACAAGCTCCGGGTGGGTCAGGTGACCAATATGTACGTCATCGCCGAAAAGCAGATGAACGCCGCCCTGGTGATCCGGCCTTGACCCGGCAGCGCACCCCCGCCCTGGTGATCTCCTTTCAGGAGACGGCCCAGGCCCTGGCGGCGGAGGCTCTGTTCACCCGGCTGACCCTGCCGGGGCGCATCATTCCCCTGCCCTCCCGGATCTCCGCCGGGTGCGGCCTGGCCTGGAAGGCGGCCCCCGGCGACCAGGCCGTCCTGACGGCGGCTTTAGAGGAAAACGGCATCGGCCACGGCCCTTGCTGCGTATTGGAGATGTTCTGATGACGGAAATCTATCTGGACAGCGCCGCCACCTCCCTGCACAAGCCGCCCCAGGTGGCCCGGGCGGTGGCGGAGGCCATCTGCACGGCGGGCAACGCCGCCCGGGGAGCCCACGGGGCCTCCATGGCCGCCTCCCGGACGGTGTACGATACCCGGTGCCTGGTTGCCCGGCTGCTGGGCTGTCCCCGGCCGGACCATGTGGCCTTCACCGCCAACTCCACCATGGCCCTGAATATGGCCATCTCCGGCCTGCTGACCCCGGAGGACCACGCCGTCTCCACGGACCTGGAGCACAACTCCGTGCTGCGGCCTCTGTACGCCCTGCAGCGGCAGGGCATGGGCCTGAGCTTCCTTCCGGCGGACGGAAACGGCCGCCTGGACTATGACGCCCTGGAGGGGCTGTTCCGGCCCGACACCCGGGCCGTGGTGTGCACCCACGCCTCCAACGTCACCGGCGATATGCCGGATATCCCCCGCATCGCCGCCCTGGCCCATGCCCATGGGGCCCTCCTGATCCTGGACGCCTCCCAGACGGCGGGGGCCGTCCCCCTGGACATGACGGCCCTGGGGGCGGACGTTCTGTGCTTCACCGGCCACAAGAGCCTGCTGGGGCCCCAGGGCACCGGCGGCCTGTGCATCCGCCCGGGGGTGGAGCTGCGGCCCCTGCTGCGGGGCGGCAGCGGCGTCCACTCCTTCGACCCGGACCAGCCCGCCGCCTACCCCACCCGGCTGGAGGCCGGGACCCTGAACAGCCACGGTCTGGCAGGACTCCACGCCGCCCTGGAATATCTCCTGGCGGAGGGGGTGGAGAACCTGTATGCCCGGGAGCACGCCCTGATGCGGCGGTTTTACCTGGGGGTCCGGGACATTCCCGGCGTCCGGATATACGGCGACTTTTCCGCCCCTTGCCGGGCCGCTATCGTGTCCCTGAACATCCGGGACCTGGACTCCGGCGAGGTGTCCGACGCCCTCTTACAGGGCTGGGGCATCGCCACCCGCCCCGGGGCCCACTGCGCTCCCCGGCTCCACCGTGCCCTGGGCACAGAGCGCCAGGGCATCGTGCGCTTCAGCTTCTCCCCTTTCAACACCCCTCAGGAGATCGACACCGCCGTCCGGGCGGTAGCCGACCTGGCCTGATAAAATTTCAGCACCCCCCGGCGCGTCTGCGCCGAGGGGTGCGTTTTTGTCTCGCTTTATCCCGGGTCTGTCCCGAGGGTGTCCCGCCCTGTTCCGGGACCGTCCGCGGAGGTTTTACAGCCGGACGCCGCTGTCCACCACCACGGCCCGGGCATAGGCCAGCTTCAGGTCGTGGCTCAGCTGCATGGGCGGCAGCTGCTGGCGGATGTGCTCAACCGGCACGCCGAACTGCCGGGACATCTCCTGATACCGGCGCTCCACGTCCTCATCCGTGACGCGGATGTGCTCCAGCCGGGCGATCTCCGTCATGGCCAGCTCATACCGGGCGGACTCCAGGGCGTTCTCCCGGGCGTGGGCCCGGAGGTCCTCCTCGGTCATGCCGGCCATCTGCAGATAGTCGGACAGGGAGGCTCCCTGGCTCATGAGGCGGTTTTCCAGCTCCTGCAGAAGGCCCGTCAGCTGGCTTTCCACCATGGAATCCGGGACCCGGACCTCCATGCCGTCCAGCACCTGGCGCACCAGGGCGTCGGCGTAGGCGTCCCGGGCCTGGGCCTCCTTGCGCTGGAGGGCGGCGGACATAATGGCCTGGCGCAGGGCCGCCGCGTCGGAAAAGCCCTGGGCCCGGGCAAATTCGTCGTTCAGCTCCGGCATACTGCGGCGGACGATGCGGTGGGCCTTCACCCGGAACACCGCCGCCTTCCCCGCCAGCTCCGGGGTGTACTTCTGGGGGAAGGTCACATGGATCTCCCGCTCCTCCTCCGGGCGGATCCCCGCCACCTGCTCCTCGAAGCCGTCGATGAACATGCCGCTGCCCAGCAGCAGGGGATAGTTCTCGGCCTTGCCGCCGTCGAAGGGCACGCCGTCCACGGAGCCGTCGAAGTCCAGGGTCACCTCGTCGCCCATGGCGGCCCGGTCACGCTCCTCCTCCACCAGGTGGGCCTGGAGCCACTCATTCATGGCCTTGTCCACATCGTCGTTGGACAGCTCCGCCTGGGGCATGGGGGCGGCCAGACCCTTGTACTTGCCCAGCTTTACCTCCGGATACAGCTCCGCCAGGGCGGCGAAGGTGAAGCCCTCCGGCCCGATGTCCACGATGCGCAGCTCCGGCGCTCCGGCCACCAGGATCTCCTCCTGGCCGAAGGCCTCCACCAGGGCCCGGGGGAAGGTCTCGTTCACCGCCTCCTGATAGAACACGTCCGGGGCGTAGGCCTGCTCCAGAGCCTGGCGGGCGGCCTTGCCGGGGGCGCAGCCGTCCACGGGGTACAGGTCCCGGTTGGCCTGGTAGGCGTCGTCCAGGGCCTTCTGCCACTCCTGCCGCTCCACCCGGATGGTCAGCTCCACCCGGCGGTTTTCCTTCATCTCTTTGTTCAGTACGGTCATGGATGCTCCTCCAAATTTATGATCTTGTCCCCTATTATACCGGAAAAGCCCCGCCGCCGCAACCGTTTCCAATTGTAAAAAAACTGTGACATATATCACTTTCCCCTTTTCTTTTTCCGCGCATTATGGTATCATCTGTTGCACTATCACTTTCGGAGGAATACCATGGGAACCGTTAAGAAATTCATCAAGGAACACCCGCATATGTGGTGGGGGCTGTATCTGCCGGTGTATCTGGCCATGTTTTTCATCATCGAGCATCTCATCACCGACAACTATTGGGCCACGCAGACGGCCATCGACGACTATATCCCCTTCTGCGAGTGGTTCATTTTCCCCTATGACGCCTGGTCCTTCCTGCTGGTGGCCATCGGCCTGTACCTGATCGTCAAGGACGCCGAGGGCTTCCGGCGGTATATGTGGGCCATTGCCATCACCTTTACCACCGCCACGGTGTTCTGTGCCCTGGTGCCCAACGGCCAGGACCTGCGCCCGGCGGTGATGGCCCACCACAACATCGCCACCTGGCTGCTGGAGAACACTTATGCCCTGGACACCAACACCAATGTGTTCCCCAGCGTCCACGTGCTGGGCGTCGTGGCGGGGGTGTCCGCCGTGTGGCACACGCCGGGCCTGCGGAAGTGGGGCTGGCGCGCGGGGTCCCTGGCCCTGGGCATCGTCATCATCGCCGCCACGCTGTTTGTCAAGCAGCACGCCTTTATTGACGTTCTGGCGGGCCTGTTTGTGGGGGCCTTGGGCTATATCATCGTGTACGTCGTCATCGGAAAGAAAAGAGACCGCCTGATGGCGGAAGGAAAGAGGTTGCGCTATGGAAGCTGTCAGAACGCCGATTCTTGAGGGGATCACCCCGGAGGAGCAGGAGCAGATGCGGGTGTGCTTCGGGGTGCGGGAGGAGCGCTTCCGGGCCGGAGAGACCGTGTATGACTTCGCCGAGGGGCGGAAGTATCTGGGCCTGATCGCCCAGGGCAGCGCCGTGATCCAGCGCATCGACCGCCAGGGGGGGCGCACCATCCTGGAGCACCTGGAAAGCGGCGGCGTGTTCGGGGAGATGCTGATGTTCGAGAACGTGGCCGGTGACAGCATCACCGTGATCGCCGAGGAGCCCTGCCGGGTGTGGTTCATGCAGGACGAGCACATGACCCGCCGCTGCGAAAAGGCCTGCGCCCATCACAGCCGCCTGGTGGAGAATATGTTCCACATCATGACCGAAAAGGCCGCCGCCCTGTCCGAGCGGGTGGAGGTCCTCAGCCGCCGCAGCATCCGGGAGAAGCTGCTGTGCTATTTCGGCCTGCTGGCCGGACAGCGGCAGAAGCCCAGCTTCCAGCTGCCCTTCTCCCTCAGCGCCCTGGCGGACTATATCTCCGCCGACCGCAGCGCCATGATGCGGGAGCTGAAGAAGATGAAGGACGAGCACCTGGTGGAGGTGGCCGGGCGGCAGGTGACCCTGTGCGCCCCGGCCCGGTAAGGGGCGGGAAACTTTTCCCGGACGTTGACTTTTCCGGGGGAATGGTGTATTATGGTGGCGGTTCCGTGTGGAAACGGGGCCGGATAATCGAATCATGTCCGAGGATGCTGTGCGGCGGGTACCGCAAAGGCCGGAAAACGGCCAGGTGCCTGCCTAAAAGAAACGGGGCGAAGGAACCCCACGCGAACGGCACTGTGGGCGCAAGAATGCACCGAAGCGGCCTTGGCCGCCGGGACGAAAGTCCGCCATTGGGAGAAACCTCCTGAGAAGGTAGGATGCAGACGAGGAGCCATCGGCTCCACGGCGCGAGGCAGGAGAATTGCACGGCGGAGGACAAAAGCGCGGCGGGCGTTCTCTTCGTTGTGCGCGGGTGAAAGCATGCGCCGCCGGTGATCCCCTGGGGGAGACCGGCGGCTTTTTTTGCGGCGGAAGTGCGCCCGTTCATCGGAATGCCCCGGTGCGCACTTCGTTGACTTGCCGGAAACGGCCGGGCATAAATATTTCACAGGAGGAAAATGCATATGAAGAAACGCATCGTTTCTCTGCTGCTGGCATTGGTGATGGTACTGAGCCTGGTACCGACCACCGTGTGGGCAGCAGAGGACCACGACGGCCAGGTTCGGGTCATCGTGGAAAACACGACCTACGCAAAGGCCGACGGCGCTGCCTGGGATGGCACGCTGGTGGACAAATGGGTGGACCTGGCTCCCGGGTCCTCCATGATGGACTGCATCGTCAGCGCCCTGGGTACCTATTCCCAGACCGGCGCCGAGTCCGGCTACATCAGCGAGATCAACGGCCTGTCCGCCGGTGACGGCGGAGCCGCCTCCGGCTGGATGGGAACCCTGAACGATTGGTTCACCAACGTTGGGTTCAAGGACATCATGGCCGGGGACAAGCTGTTCGCCGGGGATATCATCCGGGTCATGTACACCGTTAACGGCTACGGCGCGGACATCGGCGGCGACTGGAACACCCAGAGCGACACCAGCCTGGCGGCCCTGTCCTTCAGCGAAGGCGTCCTGACTCCCGACTTCGCCTCCGACAAGACCGCCTACACCCTGACCCTGCCCCAGGGCGTCACCGGCATCCGGATGACGGCCACCGCCTCCAACAAGAACAACCAGGTGTATCTCACCGCCGACGGCACCGACTACCGCCGGGTGGAGACCGTGCCCGTCCATAACGGCACCGTCCTGACCATCCGCTGCGGCGACAAGGCGGCGGCCACCGAGTGGTCCCCCGCCATCACCCCCACCACCTACACCGTCACCGTGTCCCAGGAGGGTGACGCGCCCCAGGGCGACCTGGACGTCTCCTTCAAGGGCCTGCACAATGCACAGCTGGCGTCCCTGAAGCTGTATGACTTCGCCGATGGCGTCAAGGGAGACCGGGACCTGCTGGCCAATGTGACCCCCGAGGCCGACGGCTATAAGCTGATGATGAACACCAAACTGCCGGCCGGCGACTATCTGGTGGAGGGCTACAACGCCGAGGGCCAGTGCAACGGCAGCCTGGTGCTGACCGTGAAGGCCAATCAGGACAACGTGTTCACCCTGAACCGCGTCTATGAGATCTATGCCACCAACGACAGCTACAGCTGGGTGGAGGGCACGGATTACTCCATCGACGTCACCGTTACCGCCGCCGACGGCACGGACCTGCAGGCCAAGACCGGCGTGTCCACCACCTATGGCAATACCCGCACCTCCTGCCTGTTCCTGGAGGGCGGCAGTCTCAGCATCACCCTGACCCCCCTGGGCGAGAAGGCCGAGGCCTATCTGCCCATCACCACCGCCATGTCCAGCAAGCAGACCGTGGACTGCGGCGCCAAGAGCTTCGGCCTGTCCATCCCCAAGGCCCTGGACCTGACCGTTACCGCCCCCGCCGGCTCCACCCTGCGGATGGGCACCTTCGGCAGCTACTATAGCTATACCTTCCTGGAGCCCATTTCCCAGGAGACCAAGGGCGACACCATGACCGCCTCCTTCCGCCTGCCGGAGACCGGCAGTCAGCAGTTCCTGCGGGCCCAGAATCCCGACGGCGTCACCTACTGGACCTTCGGCAAATTCACCGGCGGCCAGGAGCTGGCTGTGACCCGGGACGACCTGCACATGGACGACGATGTCACCGCCGCCTCCGTCAACCGCTTCGATAAGAACGTGTATGACCTGGGCAACATCTACCTGAACATCAACCGCCAGGGCTACCTGAACATGGATGCCGGCCAGACCTACGAGCTGAACGTGCTGCGTAACTGGCAGGCCATCGAGAGCTTCATGAACAGCCAGATCGCCCTGCCCGACGCGCACTATCGGGTGCTGAGCCTGGACGGCGGCGACAGCGACGTGGTGACCATCACCCCCGATGCCAACAACTCCTGCCTGGCCACCATGACCGCCAACCGCCCGGGCACCGCTATCGTCCAGGTGACCTATGATGCCATGACCTTCGTTCAGGGTATGGGCGGCAAGGACTTCAGCGCCATCTGGCCGGAGTTCACCGGCGTGTTCGTGGTGTCCGTGGGTGCCGACGGCTCCTCTATCCAGACCAACACCTTCATCGACCGTCCTACCGTGAACATCACCAAGGACGAGCAGAAGTATCTGGACGCCGAGCACGACATCCTGTTCTATGTGGGTACCCAGGGCGCCAGCTACAGCTTCACGCCCCAGGAGGGTTGCACCGTTACCGTGGCCCGCTCCACCGTCACCGATAAGATGACCTTCAACGGCTTCACCAGCCAGGGCGTTTCCGTGGATAAAAACGGCCAGGTCACCGTTACGGGCCTGACCACCGGCCGCCACATTCTCCGCATCGAGAAGGACGGCATGGCCGCCTACCAGGTCATCACCGCCCGGGGCGTCAGCTATGACCTCATCGACGCCGACGGCAATGTCCTGCCCCAGGATGCGGAGTTGGTCCCCGGCCAGGCCGTAAAGGTCCAGTTCCACGACCTGGTAAGCCCCAAGGAGAAGATCTCCGGCGTTTACAACTTCAATTTCTCCCTGGTGTACCTGGATGCCCAGGGCAGCAAGTATCAGACCAACCCCGGCACCCCCTTCGGCCAGTATGATTTCAGCGGCAACCCCGTTCGCCAGCTGCTGAGCGTCACCATCCCCGAGACCGCCGAAGGCTACAGCTATGACCTGACCGGTACCATCCGGGTAGGCGGCTTCGGCGGCATTCCCACCCACCGCGGCGTGTCCTACCGCTCCGGCATGGACCGCCAGTACGGTTCCACCACCGCCGCAGTCCTGACCCGTCTGCCTGAGCTGGTGCTGCCTCTGACCGGCTGGTACGTCCACGATGTGGAGCAGAAGATCGCCGCCATCGGCGAAGTGACCCTGGACTCCGAGGAGGCCATCCAGGCCGCCCGGACCGCCTATGACGCCCTGCGCCAGGAGCGCAAGGAGCAGGTCAGCAATTATGACGTGCTGGTGGCCGCCGAGGCCCGGCTGGCGGAGCTGAACGCCGAGAACATCTATAAGACCACCGGCGACTATATCGCCGCCAAGGGTACCCCCGTCACCGGCTCCATCGGCGGCGAGTGGACGGTTCTGGGCCTGGCCCGTTCCGGCCGGGACGTCCCCGGTGTGGACGCGTATTACGCCTCCGTAGTGGAGTATGTGCAAAAGGCCATGGACGAGAACGGCCGTCTGAACCGCTCCCGCTCCACCGAGAACTCCCGCCTGATCCTGGCCCTGACCGCCATCGGCAAGGACGTGACCCATGTGGCCGGGCGGAGCCTGCTGGACGGCCTGGATTCCATGAGCTTCATCACCAAGCAGAGCGTCAACGGTCCCGTGTGGGCTCTGCTGGCTCTGGACAGCCATGACTATCCCGTCTCCGGCGACGTGACCCGGGAGAAGCTGGTCCGGGCCATCCTGAATACCCAGCGGGAGGACGGCAGCTGGCCTGTCATCGCCTCCTCCCAGGTCCCCGATGTGGACATGACCGCCATGGCCATCCAGGCCCTGGCCCCCTACTATGAAAACGCCCAGGTGAAGGCGGCTGTGGACGCGGCCCTGACCTTCCTGGCCGGTGCGCAGAACGCCGACGGCACCTTCAGCGAGATCCCCGGCACCGATGCCTCCGCCGAGTCCACGGCCCAGGTCATCGTGGCCCTGACGGCTCTGGACATTGATCCCACCGCCGACAGCCGGTTCGTAAAGAGCGGCGTCAGCGTCGTGGACGCGCTGTGCGGCTTCTATGTCACCGGCGGCGGCTTCCGCCACCTGATGGACGACGCCGACGTGGACGGCATGGCCACCGAGCAGGGCTACTACGCCCTGGCGGCCTACTATCGCCTGACTGCCGGCAAGACCAGCCTGTATGACATGAGCGACGTCACCATCACCGTGACGCCCGATCAGCCTGTGACCCCCGATCAGCCCGCAAAGCCCGACGCCCCCCGTACCGGCGATGAAAGCCCGGTGCTGGTGTGGATGGGCATGGCGGCTCTGGCCGGTGCGGCCGTGCTGCTGATGCAGAACAAGAAAAAGCGCGCGTAAACCGCCGCAAATACACCCGCGCAGGGACGTCTTCGGACGTCCCTGCGCATGGTGCTATAAATGGAGGTGTTCCCCTATGCGGAAAAGATACGGAAAATTCCTGCTGGCCCTGGTGCTGGCCCTGACATTGCTGACGGCAGCGGGCTGCGACATCCAGGTCCCATCCACCCCCACCGCGCCGGTGAACCCCGGCACGGAGCAGACGGATCCCCAGGACAAGCCCGAGACGCCGGATACCCCGGATACCCCCGACGAGCCGGACACCCCGGACACG
>OMFK01000749.1_pt1 | contig 11982 bp, 9 predicted proteins | sample 1645651 | NCBI WGS metagenome assembly OMFK01 (sample SAMEA103958124, study PRJEB25191) | human gut metagenome | biome: human-associated habitat [ENVO:00009003]; feature: intestine environment [ENVO:2100002]; material: feces | place: Germany | collected 2013/2015
ATAATCTTCATCAACATTAATATTAGAGTCGTAATCAAAAATATTTGAGAAATCAAGATTAGAACCTATTAATTTAGGTATAGGCATGATAATAACAAGAATTACTATGAATGAAAAAATTCCTTTAATATATTTGTTCATCTGTCCATCTGGCAAAACAAGTTCAATTATTACAGAAATACAAATTATACCTGCTATTGACATAATCCATGAAGATATATCTGAGAGCATTTTTCCCTCCTTATACTATATTTGCAGAACACATAACAAGTCCTATTGTAATAAAATAAATAAATGCTACACCAATAATTAAGGCAATCAATAAGACCATACTTTTTGATAAAGAAGAAATAAAATTAGCAATTTGTTTATTTCCTAATGGCTCAATAATTCCGGCGACTAATTTTAATATCAGCATAAATAAAATTAATTCTATTAATGGAGAAATTATTGTTGCAAGAAGAAGAAATAAACCTGTTGCTCCAACAGCATTTTTAATAAGGTTTGATGATGCAAAAATTAATCCTGTAAGCCATTTATAAGAACTGTTAAAGAAAGATGTAAATTTATCTAATTTAACAGTATTAGATAAATTGGAAACAATACTAAAAACAACAGAAAAGATAAAAATAGGAAGCAAAACGTAGGTAAACAAATTCATTATAGTGCCAGTTAGTAAAGCCATTGCTGGTTGATATACTGAAGTCGAAACAGTTCCACCTATTGCTGTCAAAAATGTTAATAAAATTGGGAAAATCGCATCCATTTGTGCTTTGATAGTTTGAACTGTATTTGTAGTCAATCCGACCATTTTAACGACAATAGAAAGGACTAAAACAACTATAATGCCATAAGTTACGAAATGTATTATGTTTGATATTGATTTTCCACTATTACTTGGTTTTAACCCTTGAAGCATACTACCAATTAGTGCTATTGCAATAATAAGTGATACTATTGGAAGTAGTCCAAGCAGATTTTCAAAAAATATAGAAATTATTGAAGACCAAAGACTTTGATTATTATCAAACTCCCCTGATATTAATTTTTGAAGTTTTTCTACAAAACTTGTTCCTCCAAAAATATTGATTTGACCATTTGTTAACGCACTTAAAATATCTTCAAGAGAAGAAAAATCTAAATCTTCTAGTTGTTCATTTATTTCTTCTTCAAGTTCTTCATCTATTTCTAGTTCAACAAGCGTTCCAAGTTATGAAGGAAATATTCTTTCTTTAAATTCTAAAAATTTTAATAGTGTTGATGCTTTAGTCCTAAATAATATAACTCCAAATACTCAATACGAATCTGAATTTACTTTTGCTAAAAATGGTTCTTATCTTTCATCAAAAAGAATTACTGAAATTGAAAAAATTGAAGTTTTAGTATACGGATCATACGATAATTTAAAAATGTATGCTTCTGAAAATGCTGATGAAGAAAAATTAATTACTGCCACAAAAGAAGAAAAAACATCAGAAAATGAAGCTCAGAATAATGTTTTATATACTTATTCTTTTGATACTCCAACAGATGTCTTCTATTTAACTAACCCTTCTACTTATAATGTCCAAGTCTTTACAATTGATATTTATTATAAAGGACAAATAAATGATGCTGAGCCTGAACCAGTAGAAAAAGACATTACAATTTCTAGAGCTCTTGAAATCGGAAATGCATTGAGCTCAAGTCGTGGAACAACAGAAACCACTTATATTATCAATGGTGTTGTCACAAATATTTCCGGAAAAGAAGTTACAATTACTCAGGATGATTCCAGCATTATCGCCTATGTTCCAACACCTGTCGAGAACCTTTATATAGGTTATTCTGTAGCTTTAGAAGGTAAAATTCAAAATTATTATGGCAAAATAGAAATTGTTGAATTCACACTTTTAGATTATCTTGCTGCAACATATAATGTTGATTTACAAGAATTTGAAAACGGAATAGTTAATGTATCAAAATCTAGTGATATCAACTATGGTGAAGAAATTACTTTAACTGCTGTCCCTAACGAAGGATATAAAGTCCTATCTTTATTCATCGATAACGAAAGACAAAATCTTGATGAAAACAATTCTATTTCCCTAATAATGACTCATAATATTTCAGTAAAAGCTGAATTTATTTCTAATGATGTAGTTATCGAAGAAACTGTTACTTTAAAATATGTTCTTGCCGATTATCCTGCAGGAACACAATATGCCACTGAAACTCATAAACTTGATGAAAACACTTCTATATCAACTGAAAAAGCTCACTTTACTTCTGAGCTTCGTCTTTATAACAGCTCAACAAATGATAGTGTTGCAACAATACATTCCGCTAAGCCTATTAAATCAATTTATTTCAATGCTGGATATAGTGCTTCTGAATTATCAGTTTATGGTTCTACTGATGGAGAAACATTTGAACTTATTTCAGCATTAGTAACAACTTCAGCATATAAAGTGCTTTCTCTTGAAAACATTGAAGAATCTTCCTACACATATATTAAGCTTGATGTCACTGGTTCAAAGCAAGTTAGAATTAAAGACTTCAGCATTGTAGTTGCAAAATAAATTAAAAAGCATCATAAAAGCCTCCCGCAAAAAGGAGGCTTTTTAATTTAATAATTATTTAACTATTTCTAGTTTACCATCGACAAGTCGTTTTGTACTTTCTTTATCAAATAAGATAATACTATTTCCAACAAAATCAATTGAAACTTCTTCATTAACTTTATAGTCGATAATACCGAAGATAACCGAAGTTAAAATATCTTCTCCAATATCAACCTTGACTGTTGTTTCCATACCAGCAGGAAGAGTTGAATATACTTTAGCTTTTAAACCATCTTCACAGATACGGATGAATTCTGGTCTTATTCCTATTACAACATCTTCACTTGGTAATTCAAATTCATTATTTGCTTCAAATCTAGCAACAACATTATGGAATTTAACTTCATAAGTATTTCCTTCGATTTGTTTTGCCTTTGCTTGAATAAAATTAATAGCTGGATTACCAACAAAGTCAGCAACAAATAAATTATTAGGATTTGAATATACATATAAAGGTGGATCATATTGTTGAAGCAATCCATTTTTCATCAAACAAACTTCAGTAGCAAGAGTCATGGCTTCAAGTTGATCATGTGTAACATAAACAAATGTTGAATTAGTTGAAGAATGTAAACGTTTTAATTCCGTTCTCATCTCTAAACGCAATTTAGCATCTAAGTTCGATAAAGGTTCATCCATAAATAAAACTTTTGGATTAGGTGCTAGTGTTCTAGCAATAGCAACACGTTGTTGTTGTCCACCTGATAATTGACTTGGATATCTATCAAGATAATCTTCAATTTTTAACATTTTGACAAGTTCATCAACTCTTGCTTTAATTTGATCTTTACTCCATTTAAGATTTTCAAGGCCAAAAGCAATATTCTTATAAACTGTCATATGTGGCCATAAAGCATAGTTTTGAAATAAGAAACCAACATTTCTTTTAGCAGGAGAAATATTGATACCCTTTTTCGAGTCAAATACTGTAACACCATCGATTATAATTTCACCAGATGTTGGAGTTTCAAGACCAGCAATCATTCTAAGTGTGGTAGTTTTACCACAACCTGATGGTCCTAAAAGGGTAACAAATCCACGATCTTTGATAACCATATTAAGATTATCTACAGCAATGGAATCTCCCCATTTTTTTGTTATATTTTTTAAAATAATTTCAGGCATATATTAACCTCCTACACCTTTATCAATAGAAGCTCCTGTTAATTTATTAACTACAACATTAATAATTAAAACCGAGAGAATGATAATTAAATTGATACCATTACTAATTTGTGTACAATCATATTTTTCATAGTTTTGTAAAACTGCTGTTAAAATTGTACTACTACCTGTTAATAAAACGAATAAGGTCAACTCTCTCATACAGGAAACAAATGGTAGCAAATATCCTGAAATGAAACTTGATTTTTGAATAGGGAATAAAACCTTCACCATTCTCTTCCACCAAGGAACCCCAACAATTATTGCAGCTTCTTCGATTTCATTCGATAATTGAAGCATAGCATTTGTTCCTGATTTAGAAGCAAAAGGTAAAAATTTAATAGAGCCAACAACAATGAGTAACACTAAAGAACCATTTAAGAAACTTAATGCACTAGTATAAGAAAGAATCAAATATATAGTAGCGAATGACATTGCTGGAATTAAGTAAGGCAAGAAAGCTAAATTACTGACATAGTTAGATAATTTACTTCCACGTCTTTTAGCAACACCATATCCTACTAAAATACCAAACGTTCCAGCAATAAATGCACAGACAATAGAAATCCATAAAGAATTTAAGAAAGCTTTCCAGATATCAGCATTTCTTAAAATACCAACAGATCCATAAATTGACTCATTAGTTTGTTCTGTTGTAATCCAATAATATAATGTAAATGTTGAATAATCACCAGAAACTCTTAAAAATGATTCAAGAGCAAACGATACAAGAGGAATAATGGCAAAGAAAGCTGCATATAAAACAACAATTGTAGTAATAACTGGTTTTGCAACTTTTCCAAGTTTAACAAGAGAAATTTGTGAAGATTTACCTGTTACTGTGGTAAATGATCTTTTTGAATTAGTAATAAATTGATTAAATAAGAGAATTACAATACTGAATAACATCAATACTGTAGCCATAACATAACCTTGACCTTTATATTGAGAACCATTAATAAGATTCTTCATTTGTAAAGAAAGAGTCATGAAACCACTTTTTGTTCCTAAAAATGCAGGAACTGTATAACTACTAATAGAACTAGCAAAAACTAATAATACTGTAGAAATAAGAGCAGGCATAACAATTGGTAAAGTGATTCTTCTTAAAATTTTGAATCGAGAAGCTTTCAAAATTGTAGCAGCCTCTTCTAAGTTTGCATCCATATTTCGCAAAATACCACCAATTAAGATATAAGCAAATGGTGCATAGTGAATACCTAAACATATTGCACAAGGCCAGAATCCATAAACAAAGCTCGCTGGTACAGCAATATGTGTCAGTGATTGGAGCATCCCTACTTGAGCTTGGGTGCCTTCCAAATAAACATTATTTTTGAAAAAGTTTTCCCAGAACATTGCAATCGACCAACTTGGCATAATATATGGGAAAACAAATACAGTTGAAATAAATTTTTTAGCTGGGAAATCACTTCTTGTAATAAGCCAAGCAATTCCTCCACCAACAAATAATGAAATAAGACAAGCAACTAAAGCCATCAATACTGAATTTAATAAAGGCTTATAAAATACGTTGATAGAATAATAATAGTCTTCTTTTGATACTTCAGAAAATATACCTATCCAATGGTCCATAGTTAGTGCACCAACAGCCTTATGAAGTCTTAATGATTCACCTTGATGGACAAGAATTGTATTATATAGAAGATATACTAAAGGAATAACAACAGTAATAGTTAATAATATTGCAAAAATAACTAATATAATATTTGATGGTTTAGAAAAATATGTTTTCAATGCATTTAATATTTTTCCAAACTTAGACAATTCATCTTTATTTTTGCCCTCAGGAGTCTTATTTTCATCTAAAGATAATGTTTCGTTCATTTTTACTCCTTATCTTAGATAAAGTGGTGCAACTTTAAGCTGCACCACTAAACTTCTTTTTTTAAAATTTATTATTTGCCTTCGTATTGTTTGACAAATTTAGAAACATCGCCATAATTTTGAGCAACAATTGTTGGATCTTCAACAACTAAGCGATCTTTCCACCATGCTAATTCTTTATCATTAGAAGCAATAGTAGTTGTGTGGTTAGTTGAATAATAACCAGCTTTTGATCCCCAAGCATTTTCAAATCCAGCCTTGGAAGTAATATAGCTTACTAATGCACAAGCTGCATAAGGATATTTAGCATTCGCAGCAACCATTGAATACATCTTATAGCAAAATCCACCAAAACCATCAACTTTATTGTCACCTAATTCAATAGATGGGAAAGTCAAGTTAGCAACGTTTTCTTTTCCATAACCTTCTTCATCTTTTAAGTCTTTGATCTTATTATAATTGACTAAAGCAACTGTACCACCTTTAGCTTTTGCGGTATCTTTACAAGCAGTACCATCAGAGCTATGTGCTTGAGAATTCTTTAAGAATTCAGCAATCCATTTATAACCAATATTCTTATAATCTGATTCAGCAACATAATCTTTATGATAGAAATTCTTATATGCTACTGTTAACTTATCAACCCATTCTTTAGAAGTTAACATAGTTAAGAAATTCATATTAACGTTTTCAGTAGTAGGAGTTTTAAATGATGGATTAGCAATATGTCCTTCATCGCTTGCAGAACCAGCAAGTTGCCAGACATTTGTTAAATAATTAGTTAATGAATGTTCTGTACCTTCACTATTGTAATTATTGTACATGAAGACTTTGTTCAAATAGACTGCTGCCATTGGAACAGTATCATCAGCTGCAACATTTTGTGCTGCTTCTTTTGGTACAAAGTTCAATAAATAATTTGGTGCAAGCATTTCACTTTGGAGCATATTACCATCTTGTAATAAGACCATATCTGCAATATAACTCTTACTTTGGAAAGCTGTTGACAAATGATTATATAAGTCGGCATCTCCTTCTTTAGTATTATTAACCTTAATACCTGTTTCTTCTGTAAAGGCTAAAATAGCTTTTTCTAATTGAGAAGAGTTTCCATAAACACTTACGGTATTATTTCCTACTTCTTCTTTAGCCTTTGCAACAAGTTCAGCATAACTTAACTTTTCAGCATCTGAAATTGCCTCATTTTTGTTATTATTTCCAGAATTAGGAGAACAAGCTGCTAACATTGAACAAGCTGCCAATAAAACTGGAACAAATTTTTTCATTTTCATATTTTCCTCCCGTGCTGAAACAAATGAATAATTTCAACACACATATACAACAACCCTATTTTTGTATTTTCAAGTAAGCGTTTACATTTTCTATACATTTTCTTTACAAAAAGTTTAAAAAGCGCTTAAAAAATCTTTATTTTGAATTTTTGAATGATATACTTATTAAGAGAGGCAATTAAAATGAGTTTAGAAAATTTAAATAAAATGCTAAAAGATGCAGAAGATAATAACTATGCCGTTCCACAATTTAACGTTTGGAATTTAGAATGGATTTCTGCTGTTCTAGATAAATGCCAAGAACTAAAAACTCCTGTAATTCTTGGCGTATCACAAAATGGTGCTAAATATATGGGTGGATTTTATGTCGTTACTCAAATGATAAAAGCATATATAAAGAAAAATAACATAACAATTCCTGTCGCAATTCATCTTGACCACGCTTCTTCTTTTGAAGCATGTAAAGAAGCTATAGATGAAGGCTTTACTTCTGTAATGATAGATGCTTCAAGAAAACCTTTTGAAGAAAATTTAGACATTACCAAAAAAGTGGTTGAATATGCTCATCCAAGAAATGTTACAGTTGAAGCAGAACTTGGAAAGGTTGGAGGAAAGGAAGAAGAAGTAGTCGCTGAATCTTTCTACGCTGATAAAAATGAATGCTTAAAGATGGTACAAGAAGCAAAAATTGATGCTCTTGCTCCTGCACTTGGATCCCAACATGGTTTTTATAAAGGCGAACCAAAATTAGGTTTAAAAGAAATGAAAGAAATACATGATTTGGTCAAATTACCTTTGGTTTTACATGGCGGTTCAGGAATTCCAGATGATCAAATTAAACAAGCTATTAATTACGGAACGGTTAAAATTAACATCAATACAGATTGCCTTTGTGCTTGGGTTAAAATTGTTCATGAAATAATAAAAGAAAATCCACAAGAAATAGATCCAAGAAAAATTATCGGACCTGGTAAAAAAGGAATACAAGATGTTATAGAAAATCGTTGTCTAGTTTTCGGATCCATTGGAAAGGCAAATATCAATGGATAATCCTGGACTTTTCCAAGAAAGCAATAAAAAATATTCCATTACAAAAAGAATGATAATCTTCTTGATAGATGGAATATTAACTATCGGTACAATCTTCGCTTTATTTTTTGGAATATGCCAATTTATCATTCCTTCTTTAGCGCATAATGAAATTTCTCAATTAAATTCTTGGTATCAAGAAATTTGTATTTCAGAAAATGTTCCTTATACAGAAGGAACATATGGAATTTACAAAGTTGATTCTAAAAAATATATATTGCAGCTTTCCGAACAAGGTATAGAAGAAGATAAATTAATGGATACTTATCTTCAGAAAGTAGATGAGTTAGATGATAAATTAGCTAAAGTTGATGGTTACACTGAAACATATAGAAAATTCAATAGCATTTATCTTTTGAATTTTATAAGTTGCATTTGCATAAGTACTTTAATTTTTGAATTAATCATTCCTCTTTGCAATAAAAGACATAAAACTATTGGCATGATGATTTTCAAATCAAATTTAGTAAATAGAGATAATATCGTTGCAAGTAACTCTAAAATTCTTTTGCGTTTCTTATTTATACAAATTATTGAATTAATTGCAGTATATCTTCTTATAAATTGGATAGGTATCCTTTTTGAAACATTAATTACTTTAGTATTAATATCTTTTACTGGAAATAGATATGCTTTGCACGATTTAGTTACAAATCTTCATGTTGAGGAACAATCAAAAAGCTTTACTGAATAAAGTGAACATATTTATTATGTTCACTTTTTTATAATAGAAAGAGAAAATTATGAACTATAATGAAGAATTTTTTACAAGATTACAAGAATTAATCAATCAATATAAAAATATTGATATTTCCGAAAATACTTTACTAATCGGAGCCTCACACTTTACTTTTTGGAAGGAAAAGGCAGAAGAAGATCTTTCGCCTAACCTTAAAGCAATAAATTTTGGCATCGGAGGAACAACCGCTTTATTTTGGAAAATCAATATGAATTTATTTAAAACTTTCAAATATCAACCCAAAAATATTTTATTGTCTATCGGTGGAAATGATATATCACAAAATTGTTCAAATGAAGAAACAATAAATAGAATAATTTCTGTATTCAATCAAATCAAAGATATTTTTCCAAAAACTAATATGTACTTTGTTGGTATGTTTTCTAGCCCTTGTAAAATTAAAGATGGAAGAAATCAAAAGCAAAAAGAAGTATCTTTAGCAATTGATCAATATATTGAAACTGAAAAGGATAAAAATCTATTTTATATAGATACCCATAATTTTGTATATAAAAACAATAGTAATATTCTCGATAACGCTTATAATAAAAATATTGACTTAAATTTATTTTTAGATGATAATCTTCACCTTAATCAAAATGGATTCAAGCTTTTTGGTGAAACAATAAAAAAGTATTTTACTAGTAAATATCAATAAACATTTTATTTATAAAAGTAAAAGTTGTTTCTATTATTTAACTATTTTATGCAATAAAAAAACTATTGTTATCAATATTAGTTATACTGAAAGCAATAGTTTTTATTTTTTATAAAGCTAAATTAGATTTATATGTATCAATATCACTTTGAACTTTAGTAATTTCATCATTGAATGAAGTTTCATCGCCATCTTTTGTGACAGCCTTCATTTCAGACCAAGTCATTTCCATGCCTTCTGATCCAAATAAAGTTCCTATTTTTCCTGATTGAGCAGCAATATTTGTTCCAACGATTTTTAATTCATTATTTATATATAAATACGCCGAGGAATCTAAAACAACAAGTTTAAAACTAAACTCCATAGGTTCAACTAAATTATAAGAAGTAGAAGTACTTGGTGTATGATTGAAAGTCGCTGGATATAAAACTCCATTTTGCTTATTATCCCATAATAAGAAACGAGTATCATAGCCTTCATTAAATCTAATTTCAATATGAGCATTAGGGTTATGTGCTGTAATAATCCATTTGCCTTCAAGAACAAAGTTTCTGTTTAAAATATTTCCATCACCATTGATAATAGTTGTAGAAGAACCTACTGCATCATATTTTTCTTTAGTTATATCTTCAATTTTACCTTGCCTTTTTGAATCAACAACGCATGTTGACTTATAAAAATCTATATCACCTTTTACTAATGAAATAGCATTATTATAAGCTCCTTCATCTGTCGCTTTATTAGCAACGGTTAAATTTTTCCAAGATACGGCAATGTTTTCACCACCAAATTTAATTGGAATTAAATCTGTTACATCTGGCAAATCAATAGCAACAGCTCTTAATGTTCCATCGATATATAAATATGCATTATCATCAGTTACAACTAATTTAAACTTAACATTTAATTTTGAATCAAATTTATAACTGCTTGTTCCTCTGACATATCCAAAAGTAGCAACATCAAAAGAAGAAACATCACCACCATGGCCTCCCCAGAATAAAAATCTTTTTTGAGCATCTTCATTGAAGCAAATTTCAATATGAGGATTATTGCCTAATTCTTTAATATCCCATTCTCCTTCAAGGACAAAGTTTCTAGAAAGAACAGTACCATTATCAAATAATGCTCTAGATTGGAGAACTGTATCTTCTAATGAAACATCAAAATCTTCTAATGATTTTTTAGTAGATTCTCCAATTTCACATCCAGCATTTAATAACTCATCAACAAAAATTTGATAATATTCATTTTTAGGATGTGTATTATCTTTATACATCGATGGATCATGTCTATCAAATTTACTAGTGCTATCAACATATGTAATCCAATCTCTATCACCAGCCCATTTTTCCATTTCAGCATTAACAGCATCAACAATATCCCATTCACCATTATTTTGATAAGCTCTTTGAGTAATACCAAAATAATATAAATTTGTAGATGGATAACTTTCATGGAATCTTCTTAATAATCTTTGAGTATTATTAATTGTTTGATTGATAGAAGCTTTATCATCATAGACATTATTTGTTCCTAAATGAATAGCAATATTCTTTGGAGAATGATCGCCAAAAACTGTTTCATAATAAGTTTCCCAATCTTGTGTTGTTGTCGAAGATATGCCAAAAGCTTCTATATTATATTCAGGGAATTGTGTTGCATATCCTGTCCAGAAATTTCTGGCATCAAAATATGAATCTCCAACAAAATATGTTGTATCATCATTTTTATATTTTTTAGCAAGCTGCTTTGCATAACTTAAATAACCATTATCTTTATATTCGAAAGAATTTTCATCTACTTCATAGGCTATAACTTTAAACTTAGCACTATAGTGGGCACTTGTTGCTTCAACATCATACATACCTGCTTTTAATGGAGTAACAAGATGATTTTCTTCATCAATTTCTAAAGCTTTTGAATTATATTTATATGTCAGTTTTTCAATATGCTTTTCATTTTCATATTTTAAAACAAAATCTGATAATGGATAATTTCCTAAAGTTGCATAAACATTATTAATTGTCAATTTTCCATATTCTTGTAATGTATTAACATAAAATTTAGTTTCAAAATGTATAGAAGATGCAGTAATCTCAACCATTTCGCCAACTTTTAAAACAGAAATAACATCATTTTCAATTTTTATAGCTGTTTCATCATAAGTATAACTCAGTTTTTCACCCAAAGAACTATTTGAAAAAACAGGTTTAATTTCAAATGTATCATTTAAAGCTAAATCAATACTTTCAATACTAACTGTTCCATAATCAACATCAGTTGTTGAAGATGAACTTGAAGAAGAAGATGAATTCAATGTGGAAGAACTAGTAGAAGAAGAACTTGAAGTAGAATTAGATGAAGTAGATGGTCTTACACTAGATGAACTTGTAGAAACACTTGAAGATGAACTACTAGATGAAGTAGTATTTCCACTACAAGATGCTAGAAGAGAAGGAAATAAAAGTAAACTTAATAATAAATATCTTTTTTTCATATAACCTCAAAATAAGCGGTATAGCGCTTACACGTTGATTATACACGATTACAATATTTATTTAATCATTAATTTTATTGATATTATAT
>OMFK01000750.1_pt1 | contig 11963 bp, 7 predicted proteins | sample 1645651 | NCBI WGS metagenome assembly OMFK01 (sample SAMEA103958124, study PRJEB25191) | human gut metagenome | biome: human-associated habitat [ENVO:00009003]; feature: intestine environment [ENVO:2100002]; material: feces | place: Germany | collected 2013/2015
TATATCTATGATGAAGAGACAAGATTATATTATTTAAAAACAAGATACTATGATCCAGAAATCGGAAGATTTATAAGTCCAGATTCAATAGATTATCAAAGTCCAGAAAGTATCAATGGATTAAATCTATATGCCTATTGTGGAAATGATCCTATAAATATGGTTGATCCTACAGGACATATGCCTGAATGGTTATCTATAACATTAAAAATTGTTGGTGGCGTTGCTATTATTTCTGGTTGCGTAGTTGGTTCAATTTTTACTGGTGGTACTTTATCTGTAGTATTGGCAGGAGCCACTATTGAAGTCACTACAGGTGGTATTAGCGGAGCGGTGGCTGCTAGTCCTTTAGGAGTTGGCGTTCAAATTGGTATTAATTCTGCTCTTGGAGCTGTTAATTATGTTGGTACACAATTGTTCAGTGGCGACAATATTACATTAGGTGAACTAATTTTTAATGCTGGCGTTGGAGCAATATGTGGATGGATTGGACAAAGTGGTTGGATGCAAGGACAAACAACATCTGCATTTAGTGCATTTACAGGTGAAAATGCACTAAAACATGTTGCTGGTATGATTGGGATGAAAAGTTTGTTTAAAATGACACTTCCAGTTTTTTTCTTTGAGGTATAGGAGGAATTTATGCTAGATTTAGCTCAAGTCTTAACTCAAGCGGAAATTTTGTAGGATTCTGATCTATTACGCATTTTTATTAACGAGTATTTCATTTTATTATTATTTCTATTTGTATTATTTTGTATTATTTATTACATTGATAAGTATGAATATTTGAATAATAAACAAAAAAGTTTCTTTGAATTCAAGCATAAACCATTTTTTATAATTATGTATTCTAAGGAAAAACATATTATTTCTAAAAAAACATTTATAACTGAAGTAATATGTTATTGTTTATTTATTTTTTCAGTAATTATGTTTGTCATTTGTCATTTCATTATATAAAGATGTTAAAATAGCATATATCTTATTAGGAATTGTAGTAGCATTTTTTTAACATTTGGTTGTATAATAGGTGAAATTGATAGAAGAAGTACAAAGTCTTAAATAGCAATATAACCTATAAGGAAATTTTCGTTGGCGTAGTTATTGCTTTTACAGTACATATAATTTTAGGTGAAATATTAAATAATTTAATTGATAGGATTGCAAAATAAGATGAAGAAAATGAGAAAGAAAATAATAATATCTTTTTATGATTTATTGTTATATGGAATTTTTTTGGCTTCAATGATAGTTACTATTGTAATACTATCTGTTAAGTCTATCATTGATTGGTCTTGGATATTTAATCCTAATGTTTTTCTAGCACTACGAAATGGTAGTCCGTTTGACATTATATTTGGCATTATAATAGTTTTGTTCTTATTTGTTAGACATTTCAAAGTTAATTATAACACAGCTGAATTTTATTATTTTCCTTTTACAACAAGTTGGTATAAGGTGAGTCACAATATTGATGCTAATTGGAATCAAAAGATAATTCTTTCAGAAATAAAAGATATTGAAATAGTTAAGCTCACAAAAGAAGAAAAGCGGACGAAAGTCTTTTATAAACATTGGTTTAATAAATATTTAAAAATTAACTTAATATCAGGTTCTACTAAATATGTCTATGTTGGAAATTATACAAATTCTCAAATTCAGAAAATTATTAATTTAATGACTATTAATTCAATGAATGATATATATGAATAAATTAAAATTGAATTTGGATATAATTACATTATTATGTTTTGAAAGTGGAATTTAGTTTGTCAATTTACAAAACTTAATAAATTCCTTGTTTTTCTTGAAAAAGTACCATCATTAATGGTAAATTATATAGGCGTATATAAGCGTGATCTCATTTATGGTGTATAAATGTTAATCAATTTTAAAAAATCGGAGGTAATAATATGCGACGTATTTGGGCGTTTATTGTAATGGTTGCATCTTTGGTATTGGGCGTGTTATTTTGCGGTCAACCGATAGCCGAACATTTAACTTATTCATCTGAATTCGCTAATGGTGTTGAATTAGTCTATAGTCTTTCAAGAAGAGAAGGTGGACGTGAAATCAACCCTTCAACAATTGGCGATAAAGTTATGGAAAGACTTGACAAAGCTGATATAAAAAATGCACATGTCGAGGTTGTTGGTGAAGGAGATAATGCTGAATTAAGAGTTAATTTCACTCATCGTAACTTAAATGAAATTGAATTAGTTAAAAAGCAAATTAAAGCTACTGGTGAATTAACAATTTTAGTTCCAACTGATGAAGGTGATTATTATTTGACTGGTACAGAATTCTTCGATTCTGATTCTCCACTCACTTTAACTTATGTCGGCAGTAATGCTTATCCTGGTTTTAAGATAAAATCTAAGGCTGTTGCTGATAGTTTTGCTCGTCATTTCCCAGATAATTCTTCTTCTAGTGATAGCGAATCTAGTTCTACAACTGTATATATTTTCCAAGATTTTAATCCTGATACTGATTCCTATGATGCGGCATTTGGTGAAAACGTACAGAAAGCAGTTAAAGATAAAGTTATAGCTTCTATAGCCTGGGAAGGCAATTATATGGAAAGCAGTAATGTTTTATATACTACTGCTGATGAAAATGGCTCTGCTTTTACTATTGCTTCTGCTAATGCTTATGTTAATGCTTATAATTCATCCGATTATGGTGTTGATATTCAATATTTATATCAAGATAGTACAAGTGCTTCCTTAGGAACAAATGTCAAAGATTTTACATTTATTGCTATAGGTGTTTTAATGCTCCTTATAGTTGTTTGTTGGATCAGTTTCTACGGACTTAGTGGTTTTGCCGGATCATTAGCAATGATTTTCTCATCCGCTTTAACATTAATGCTTGCTACTTTCTTAGGATTTGAATATGCTCCAGCCTCAATTATGGCTCTTATTGTTTCTATATTGCTCTTTACCTTTAATTCTCAAATTGCTCAAGAAAAGATTAAAGGTGAATTGAAAAAAGGACGTTCTATTGCTAAAGCTACTTCTGAAGGTTTAAGAAAATGTTTGTTCTTCACTTTAGATACAAGCTTAGTAACATTTGTCATTGCTTTATTTACATTTATTATTGGCAAGAGTTCAATTAAAACCTTCGGTGGTGTTTTACTTATTGGTTCCCTTGTCAGTTTCTTAATCAATTATTTTGTCTATCGTACATTGATGTATTTCTTATCTACTTCTTCATTGGCACAAAAGAATAATTTAGGATTAAAAATTAAGAATTATTCTGAAAAGAAATATGCTCTTCCAGTTGAAAAGAGAAAGAAAAATAATAAAATTTATGGAATTATCGGTGGCGCATTAGCTGTTGCTTCTTGTGCTTTATTAGTTACTACTAATTTCACAACAGGAATGTTTAAATTAGCAGATGGGTATGAAGATTCTGGCCGTGTTGCTATTAAGGTTTCCTCTTATGAAGCTGATTATTATCAAGAGGAAGAAGATTTCCTTAAATTTGTTGTCACTTCAGTTGGTGAAGTAAATAGTACATATGCTGACTTTGAATATGATGATTTCTTCTTTGAAAGAGATACTCTTAAAGATGATGATGGAATAGAATATTATCAAATTTATGCATCTTTCAAAATTGATTCTTCTTTAGCTCAAGATGAAGATTTCATTAATTCTTTTGAAAGAGTTAATGAAGCTATTACACTTGAAGATAGCGAAGCTTCTATATTAATTGCTCCAGCAAAAGTAGTTAATTCTGAACATGATGTAAGATATTTATTGCTTGTTGTTGGTTTGAGTGTTGCCTTTGCTTCTGCATTCTTCTTACTTAGATATGGTATTTATGTTTTCTTAACATATTTGCTTTCCGGCACAATTATCGGTGCAACTTCAATTGGTTTATTCTCTGCGTTGATGTTGCCTATGACACCATTTGTTGTCTTTGGATTACTTGCTATTACCGCCATTACAAGCATTATCTTTGTTGCTTTATTTGACCGCAATAGAGAAAATAATAAGTTATTAGGAAAGAAGATTACTTTTGAAGGACGTGTTTCTTCAATGGAAGAATCTTTAGCTTTCGCTCTTCCAAATTCAATTGCTCTTGCTGGAAATACCTTAGTTGGTTCTATCTTAGTTATTTTATGCACAAGCATTTCTAGCTTGATGAGTTCTTATCTCATTTTGACTATTGGTGTTGTTTTAGGAACAGCTTATATCATTGCTTTCGCTCCATCATTCTATTTATTTGTTCGTGCACACATCAAATATAAATCTATTGATTTCTCTAAGTTATTCAAGAAATTTAAGAGAAAGAAAAAGGCAGTTGTTGTCAATGAAAATGAACCTCATGAAACAATTGTTATGGGATTAAATGATTTCCGTTAATATGAATAATCAATTATTATCGGATCTATTAAACCATTATAATTTTACTGAAGATGATTACGCGGCTTTTCAAAAGTTAGGTAGTATTAATGATATACCTAACCCCTTTGAAAGGGCCGCTTCTTTTGTAAATTTAATAGATTATATTAAAAAAGCTATTGCTGAAAAAAAGAAATTTGTAATCTATGGTGACTATGATGTTGATGGTATTACTTCAACAACTATCATGGTTAAAACATTAAAGAAATTAGGAGCTAAGGTAGGATACTTTATTCCTTCTCGTTACAAAGAAGGATATGGTCTAAATAGTTCTAGAATTGAAGAGTTTGCTAAGAAAAATTATGATATTATCATCGCGGTTGATAATGGAATAACTAAGGTTTCGGAAGTTGAAAAAGCTAAAGAATTAGGGATGGAAACTATTATAATTGATCATCATGAAGCGCAATCAAAACTTCCTGATGCTAAATTTATTTTCCAACAATTCTTATCAAATTATGTTGACTATAACATTTCCGCAGCTTTTTTGTGCATGCTTGTCAGCTTTGGATTACTTGGATATTATGATGAATATATTGTTACATTAGCTGGTATTGCTGCTATAAGTGATTTAATGCCTTTAAAAAATGCTAATGTTGCTCTTGTTAGAATGGCTTTAAAAAATATCAATAAGTATCATTATAAAAGTATAATGTCACTTGTAAATGATAAGAATAACGTTGACCTTCATAATCTTAGTTTTGAGATTATTCCAATTTTAAATTCAGCTGGCAGAATTAAACAAGGCTTAGAAGTCAATGATGCTGTTAAACTACTTTTAACTGAAGATGATATTTTAATTAAAATATATTCAGAGAAGTTTAAAGAATATAATCAAGAAAGAAAAGATTTGGTAGCTAATGGCTTTGATTTAGCTTCTATTGATCAGGATAAAAGAATAATTATCTATCAATCATCTCTACCAACAGGTATTAGTGGTCTTTTAGCTAGCAGGCTTTTATCTTTATTCGATAAACCAGTCATTGTTTATTCTCAAGATCCAATAACAAAGAATTATACTGCTAGTATGCGTTGTCCTAAAGGATATAATTTAGTTACATGTCTAGAAAATTTTGAAGATTACTTCGTTGATTTTGGCGGTCATTCTAAAGCCGCAGGTTTTACAATAACTGAAAAATATCTCGATGCTTTTTTAAGTAAAATTCCAGATGTTTTAATTTGTTCTTCTGAAGAAGAAAAAGCTAAAACTATCAAAATAGATATTAATACTTTTAATATGGAAGATTATAACTTAATTGAAAGTTTTGAACCGTTTGGAGTTGAACATGATAGACCTTTATTTGAAATTAATGTTGATAAAAAATGCTTGAAACCTTCTTTAAAAAATCCTACGCATTTATTTTATCAAGTGAATAAAAACTTAAAAATTTGTTTCTTCAACGGAAAGAAAGAAGTTGAAGGAGAAGGAGATATTATTCTTCTTGGTTATTTCAATAAAAACACTTTCTTTAAAAACTCTTTGAACATTGATTTTATGGTTGAAGAAGCTATAAAGTAAATTGTTTGAATAAAATTAATAAATCCACTCATCATAATGTTGATGGAGGATTTATGAAAAGAAAGGTTAAATTTTTAATTCCTGTTGTGGCTGGGCTTATTCTTGTCGGGTGTAAGCAAAATGTGTCTTCGTCATCTTCTTCTTCTAGTAAACCATCAAGTTCTTCTATTAGTGTTCCGGTAGTTTCTTCTAGTACAAAAAGTAATACTGATGTCGGACTTGTCGATTTAGGTGTTGATTTCTCTGAGGTTGAACGTGGTCTTCCACTTCCAAATATTGGAGAGAATTGGACTACGGAATTTACATATACCTATGATAAAGCAATTGTTCTAAAGAAAAAGACTGACTTTATTATGACACCGCCTTTTGTTACTACAAAATCATTATCTGTTAAAATTACTGGATTCCTTGAAAAAGGAACTACCGCAGATAATAAATTAACTGTTTCAGTTCAAGGCATTGATAAAACTGGAAAAGTTATCACTGAAGAAACAATTAATGCTTCTAAGATTACTGGAACTATAGAAAACCCGACAGAAATATCTTTCTTATTAGCTAATCCTAGCGGGAAAATAGGAGCTATTAAGATAGGATTAAAAGAAACTGGTAGAGCGACAAATTTTGGAATTACTAAATTACAAATTACATCGAAATAGTTTAATATAACCCCGATTAAAATCGGGTGTTTTTTTTGTTTATATTTTATTTTCGATATTACATAAGGCAAAAGAATTTTTTATTGGTAAATTACTTTTTATAGTTAATTCTTTTTTTATTATTTTTGCATATGTTTAATTATGAAAACTCCATCATTATTTGTTCATAAAAGAATTAAGATTTTATTTATTATTGCAACAATTGTTTTATTTTGTATAGGTGGAAAATTGGTTTATACAACAATTTTTGCTCATGCTTATATCAGCGATAAAGCGATGGAGATGTGGGAAAGATCTTTTCCTATCGCTAGTAAAAGGGGCTCAATTTTAGATTGCAACGGAAATGATTTAGTCTATAATGAACCGACTATGAGTGTTGCGGTTATACCATATCAAATAAAAGATAAATCTGTAGTCAGTAAAAAATTGAGTGCGATATTAAATGTTGAAGAGAAAAGAATATTCGAGAAAATCAATAAAATTTCTTCGATTGTTTTACTTCATCCAGAAGGTAAAAAAATATCTTATCAAGATGCAGAAAAAATAAAAAAAGAAGAGTTAAAAGGAGTTTATCTAGTTCAAGATTATAAAAGAATTTATCCGTATAAAGAGCGTTTGGCTTCATTATTAGGATTTACTGGCATTGATGGGGATGGTCTTGCTGGTATTGAAAATTATTATAATTCTTATTTAAAGGGAAAGAATGGAACATTAAATTATGTTTCTGATGCGAAAGGTGGCTTTTTTCAAGGTATTGAAACGCATATTGTTCCTCCGAGCACAGGGTTTAGTTTAAGATTGACTCTTGATAGTAGGATTCAAGATGTCTTAGAAAATGCTGCTGATATTGCAATGAAAAAATATAGTCCGGAAGAGATCTATATGGTAGCGATGAATCCTAATAATGGAAAAATATTAGGAATAGGGAATAGACCTACTTATGATAATAATAACTATCAAAATTATTCTAGTGATATATATAATCGTGTTTTGCCTGTTTTTTCATCATTTGAACCGGGATCAACTTTTAAAGCTATCACTTTTGCATCGGCTATCAATGAAAAAGTCATCGATATAGATAAAGATACTTATTATGATAAAGGATATGAAATAGTTAAAGGTAGAACTATAAAATCTTGGAAAAAAGGGGGCCATGGCCTTCAGACTTTTTTGGAAGTTTTACAAAATTCTTCTAATCCGGGATTTGTAGAAATAAGCAGGAGATTAGGCAGTGAAAGATTATATCAGTATCTAGTTAATTTTGGAGTTGGAAATAAAACTGGAGTAGATATAGCTGGTGAAAATAAGGGTATTATTTTTTCTAAAAGCAATTTTGATGAATTAAATGCTGCGGTTTCTGCATTTGGCCAAGGAATAGCATTAACTCCTATTCAATTGGTTACGGCTTTTAGCGCTACGATAAATGGTGGTAATTTATTACGTCCTCATATTTTGGATGCTATTTTAAACACAAATACTGGAGAAGAAATATATAGCTATCCTTTGACTATAAAAAATACAGTAATCAGTAAAGAAGCTTCAAAAACGATGAGAAGAGCTCTGGAATCTGTTGTAAGCAAAGGTTCAGGGCGCAGAGCTTTTCTTGAAGGATATCGTGTTGGTGGGAAGACAGGGACCGCCCAGATTTCTGAAAATGGTGTTTACCTGGATGGAAAATATATTTTAAGTTTTATCGCCGCTGCACCGATGAACGATCCAAAAGTTGTTGTTTATTTTGCAATGAAAAAACCAAAAAATTGCATTCAATATGGTGGAACGACGGTTGGGCCGATAATTCAAGAAATACTATCTGAAATCTTACCATTATTAAATGTGAAAAAAGATTATTCAGGAATTGAAAAAGAAAATACTTGGATGGATGTAAAGACATATAAAGTTCCTAATTTTATCGGCCTTGAAAAAAGTAAGGTGAAATCAACGCATTTTAAATTTGTTTTTAATGGTGAAGGAAATAAAGTTATTGATCAAATGCCGAAAGTTGGAGAAAAAATAGAAGAAGGAAAAACGATATGGATAATGCTTGGAGAGTAAAAGATGTTTTAAGTTGGTTAAATATAAATAGCGAAGATGATAGATATGTTTCTGATCTTTTTATCAATGCTGAAAAATGCATAAAAAATTCTATATTTTTAGCATATAAAGGCAAAGATTATGATGGTAATAATTATATTGAATTAGCAAAAAGAAATGGGGCAATCGCTATTATTTCTGATAGCAATAAAGGAATATGTTGCTGTGATTTAAAAAACAAGATAAATTATCTGGCAAATAAGTTTTATGATACGAAAAATATAAAGTTGATAGGGGTAACTGGTACTGAAGGTAAATCGACAACAAGTTATTTGGTATCTAGACTTTACAATAATTTGAATATTAAAACTTTGTTGATCACAACGACTAAAGATATAAAAAATTCTTATTATTCTCCCTTGACCACACCGGACTCTTTAACTTTATCTCAAGCGATTAGCTATGCTAAAAAAAATGAATATCGTCAAGTTGTTTTTGAATGTTCTTCGATTGGAATAGCTGGAAAAAGATTAGATAATTTTCATTTGGATGAAATTTTAATTACCAGAATTGATGAGGATCATTTGGATTATCATAAGACACGAAAAAATTATCAAATGACAAAAATTAATTTTGCTAAGAATAAAGCTGAAAAGATTTATATACTTAATGGTAATAAGAAGAAAAATAAATTTCCAAAAAGCAAAACTATATGTATAAAAGAAAAAATAAAAAAATGCCGTTATTATTTCAATAAAACTGTATTTATATTTGATGGTGAAAAATATCAAACACATTTATTGTTGCCGTTTAACATGGAAAATTTAAATTTAGTCTTGGGGTATTTTAAAAGGCAAGGTTTTCAAAACAAAGCGATAAAAGAGTCTTTATTTTATGTTTTACCTCTTTCTGGAAGAATGGAAAAAGTATCGGATAATGTTTTTGTTGATTATGCTCATACTTATGAATCGGTAAAAAAAGTTTTAAAACAGTGTAAAAAATATTTTAATAAGCCTTTGATTGTCGTTATTGGAGCTGGTGGAAACCGTGATAAAGGAAAGAGAAAAAAATATGGAAAAGCATTAAAAAAATATGCTGATATAGTAATCTTGACTGAAGATAATCCACGAAATGAAAAAACTTTAGATATTTTAAATGAAATAAAAGGTAAAAATAAATTTTTTATTATTTCTTCAAGATATAAAGCAATAGATTTTGCTGTCAACTTATATTTTGCTGAAAAAACAGTATTGATATTAGGGAAAGGCGATGAAAGAACTATTGAAAAAAATGGAATTAAATATCCTTTCCATGACAAAATGGTGGTGAAAGAATGTCTGTTGAAATAGAAAGAGTATTGTTTTTAATTGCTTCTTTTTTAGCTAGTTTATGTCTATCATTATTTTTTTGCTGGGGGTTAATTCAACTTCAAAAGAGAAAAAAGATAGAACAGCCGATTCATAAATTAGGAGTAAAATCCCATTTTTTAAAAACTGGTACTCCGACAATGGGTGGTATTGGAATAATATTTAGTATATTTTTAATTTATATTTTACTCGATTGGAAATCTTTAAAAAATTATCGTCTTTTAGCTATGGTAATTGGAATTCTTTCTTTTTCAATTATTGGAATAATTGATGATCTTTTAAAAGTTATTAAAAAGAATGAAAAGGGATTATCGGCTTGGTTACGTATATTTTTAGAAATAGAAGTGATCATAATCACCTTTATAATTGCCGGATACGATGATAGTTCCACATGGTATTTAAATTTATATCCATTCAATAATAATTTAGGAAATAATATCTTATTTTTATTAATTGCGATGTTTGGCGTAATTGCCAGTGCTAATAGCAGCAATTTATTAGATGGTCTTGATGGGCTAGATGGAGGAGTTTTTATTTTAGCTTTATTACCTGTATTAGTATTAGCTTTTCAACAAGGAGAAAGTGATTTAGGTCTTTTATTGCTTTTGATTATCGGAGCAGTAATTGGCTTTTTGCTTTTGAATTCTTGCCCTTCAAAAATTTTTATGGGAGATTCTGGAAGTCTATTTTTGGGTGCTGTTCTTGCTTATAGTCTAATATATTTAGACAAATTAATATTGTTGCCGTTTATCGCTTTAATTTATATTTTTGAAACTTTGAGTGTCATAATTCAAGTGTTTCATTATAAAAGAACTCGCAAAAGAATATTCTTGATGGCACCCCTTCATCATCATTTTGAACTAAAAGGAATACCAGAATATAAAATAGTTTTCTCATACTATTTTATTCAAAGCGTTATAAGTCTAATTGTATTGATAATGGAGATTAATTTATGAAATATCTTATTTGCGGATTAGGAAAATCGAATAATGCTATTTTAAAAAGCATAAATGGTGAGAAAAATGAAATATATACTTATGATGATAAAGAGCAAGCGGATTATAATTTTGCAAGATTAGAAAAAGAATTACCTTTTTTTGATAAGGCGTTTATTACTCCAGGTCTATGTCAAAATAGAAAAAACTTGAGCTTGATAAAAAAAGTTGCTACATCAATTGATTCAGAATTAAATATGGCGTTGAAACTAGCAAAAGGCAAAGTGCATATAATTGGAGTTACCGGTAGCAATGGCAAAACTTCAACCATTAAATTTTTAGAATATTTATTGAAGAAAAATGGATGCAAAGTATTAGTTGTGGGGAATATTGGAAATAGTTTATTTGATAAAATAAAAAATTTATCTAATTATGATTATCTTTTGGTTGAGATTTCTTCTTTCCAAGGAGAATTTTTTGATGAGAAATGTCTTGATGAATTGATAGTGACTTCTATTTCTCCCAATCATTTAGATGCTTATTATTCTTATAGTGAATATCTAGCTGTGAAAAAGAGAATCTGCTATTTTTCGCATAGCGTTTATTTAGATGAAGAAAGTCAAAAAATATTGAATTTAAAAGATGCGCATGTCATTTCAACAGCAAATGAAAAAGGCTATAGCAAAAATTTCTGTTTGGCTAGATTGCTTTTGTTGGACATTGGATTTTTAAATGAAAAATTGACTTTTGATAATATCGAAGAATTTTTTCCAAAATATAGATATCAGAAATTTTATGAACTAGGAAAGGTTTCTTTTATTAACGATTCGAAATCTACTTCACTTTCTGCAACTGAATTCGCTTTGAATTTATCCGAAGAAAAAACAATATTAATTTTAGGTGGTCATTTAAAATCAAGCTTAGATCATAAATTAATAGCGGATAAAATTATGATTTACGGAAAGGAAGCATCAAGATTTATCCCCTTTGTTTCTAAATATAAATTATATAATTCTTTAAAAGAATTGATCGATAATCTAAAT
>OMFK01000753.1_pt1 | contig 11866 bp, 10 predicted proteins | sample 1645651 | NCBI WGS metagenome assembly OMFK01 (sample SAMEA103958124, study PRJEB25191) | human gut metagenome | biome: human-associated habitat [ENVO:00009003]; feature: intestine environment [ENVO:2100002]; material: feces | place: Germany | collected 2013/2015
CTTTTACGTTGATATGTCCGTCTGGCTTTTTGTGGGAAAGCAGTACTACCGTCTCGTGGACTGCTGTCTTGCAAACGGCGTTACGCCATGGATGACGCTCTATCACTGGGAGCTGCCGCAGGCGCTGGAGGAAAAGGACGGCTGGCAGAATTCTGAGACAGCGGCGGCCTTTTCCCGCTTTGCAGCCATGATGGCAGCGCATTTCGAGGGCCGCGTTTCCCACTTTATCACGCTCAACGAGCCGCAGATCGTGCTCAAGCTTGGATACGCGGACGGTATTCACGCACCGGGGAAGCGGCTTTCGCTTCCGGAACTCGTTTCGTGCTGGAAAAACCTCATGCTGGCGCACGGACTTTCCTTCCGGGCCATCCGGAAAGCCGCGCCGGAAGCTTTGATTGGCATTGCCTCCACCGGCAAGCTCTGCTATCCGCACAGCCCCGCCGACGAGGACGCCGCGCGGCAGGAGACCTTCCGCCTGACGGATTCCGACTGGATGTTTACGCACGCGATCGTTTTAGACGCCGTGTGCCTTGGCCGCGCTGAACCGGAGGCGGGAGCGCTTCGCAAACTTTTAAGCGAAGTTACGCCGGAGGAATGGGACACGATGCACGCTGTCCCGGATTTCATCGGCGTCAATTCGTATAACGGCAGCGAGATCGCCGCCGGGCCGGATGGCGCGCCGGTTTATCTGCCGCGGCCGCAGGGCTTTGCCTGCACGGCGCTCAAGTGGCCCATCACGCCGGAAATTATGGAGTACGGCTATGCGTTCCTCTATGAACGCTACCGGCTGCCGCTCTATGTGACGGAGTGCGGACTGAGCTGCAACGACCACATATTCCTGGACGGGCAGGTCCACGACGCGGATCGGATTGATTTTCTGCACCGCTATTTACTTGCGCTTTACAGAGGATGTGAACGGGCAGACATCCGCGGCTTCTTCCACTGGTCGCTGACCGACAATTTTGAGTGGCACAGCGGCTATGCCGAGCGCTTTGGCCTGATCTATGTCGACTATCCGACGCAAAAACGGATTTTGAAGGACAGCGCGCGCTGGTATGCGCAGACCGTCCGGGAAAACGGTAAAAATCTGCAGCGTCTGATTTCAGCAGCGCAAACGCACTGAAACGTACAAATGCCCCGCGATCCGGATGGAACGCGGGGCGTTGGTTTTGGTTTCTTACATTCTTTCCGGTGCGGAGAAGCCGAGCAGGTCGATGCACGTCTCCAGAACGCCGCGGGTCAGGTCGATAAGCGCGGCGTAGCTGGCCTGCCTGCGCTCGTCCGGCTCTGTGAGGATCTTGACATCGTGATAGAACTTGTTCGCGGCTGTCGCAAGCTCGTAGATATACGCGCAGACGGCGTTCGGCGCGGAATCGCGGTAGGCCGTCCAGAGCGCGTCCGACATACGGCTGAGCACGAGCATGAGCTGCTTCTGCTCCGCACTCTCAGGCGGCAGGAGCTGTGCGCCCGAAACAGGCTTTCCGTATTTCGCCAGAATGGACTTGATACGCACGATGGTATACAGAATATACGGGCCGGTGTTGCCCTCGAACGACGAGAAGCGGTCGAGGTCGAACACATAATCCTTCGTCGGCAGATTGCTGAGGTCGCCGTATTTGAGCGCCGCCATCGCGATGCATTTGGCCGTCTGCGGCAGCTCCTCGTCGGATACGGTCTGGTTCTCTTTGATCTTGCTGGTCACGTAATCCGTCACGTCCGCAATGAGCGTTTCCAGACGCATGACGCCGCCCGCACGGGTCTTGAAGGGTTTGCCGTCCTTGCCGTTCATCGTGCCGAAGCCGATGTGGCCGAGCTGCGTGTCCGCGCTGACAAGCCCGGCCTTCTTCGCCACGCGGAAGACCTGCTCAAAGTGCAGGTTCTGCCGCTTGTCGGTCAGGTACATATATTTCTGCGGGTGATAATCCTGCTCACGCTGGACGATGGTGGCAAGGTCGGTCGTGGCGTAGAGCGTCGCGCCGTCGGATTTGACGAGAATGCAGGGCGGGACCTCCTTCGCGTCCGTCTCCTCCTGCACCGGCACAACCAGCGCGCCCTCGGATTCCACGCAAAGCCCCTTTGCCTTGACGGTTTCGAGCATCTGCGGGATATACTTCTGCGCGTCGCTCTCGCCGAGCCACACGTCGAAGCTCACACCGAGATTGTCATAGTTGCGCTTGAGGTCTTCAACGGACACGCGCAGGATATGCTGCCAGAGTGCGCGCTCGCCGCGTTCGCCGTGCTGGAGGCGGAAGGTCTCCTCATGCGCGCGGGCGGCGAAGGCTTCGTCCTCCTTGCTGCGGGCGCTGGCGGCGGGGTAAATGCGTTCAAGCTCGGAGATCGTGAACGGCGCTTCGGCGGGGTATTCGCCGGTGTAGTCCGGGTCAAAGTACGGAAGGTCCGGCTTTTCATCCTGCAGCTGCGCCATGATCAGGCCCATCTGCAATCCCCAGTCGCCCAGATGGATATCGCCGATCACATGATTGCCGAAGAACCGGTAAATGCGCTTGAGCGATTCGCCGATGATGGCGCTGCGCAGATGACCGACGTGCAAAGGCTTGGCGACGTTCGGCCCGCCGTAGTCCAGCACGATGGTGCAGGCATTGGGATCGTCCTGTGCGCCGTAGTGCGGGGTTTGCGCCATTTCGCGCAGATAGGAAGCCAGATAGTCCTCGGAGATTTTCAGATTCAAAAAGCCGGGCATGACCGCCTCGGCGCTGGAAAACATCTCATTTTTGCCCAGCGCGTCCAGAACCGCGTTTGCGATCTGGATGGGGGCCTTGTGGTACTGCTTCGCGGCAGCCAGCGCGCCGTTGCACTGGTACTCGCAGAGGTCGGGGCGGTTGGAAAGCGTCGCCTTGCCGTAGGCCGCGTCGAATCCGGCCCGCTCAAACGCGCCCGCCAGCTGCTCGGAGATCAGATCGATCAGAAATTTCATGCGTGTCACCTTTATCCTGTCATAATTTTTTACATTATAACAGACGCCGCCGCGGTTGTACAGAGGCAAAAACGGGCCGTGCCGCCCTTACGGGCGGCACGGTTTGTATTCGGGGAATGACGGAGCTTTGCGCTGCGGATCAATCGTAAACCAGCAGGGCGATCTTTTCGTCGTCGATGTTGGAAGCGTCATACCACTGAGCGCCGGTGTCGACGTCTTCAACAGCTTCGCCGTTGGCAGCCGCGACGGCCAGAGCAACAGCCTGGTAGCCGATCTGGTACGGATCCTGGGTGACGGAGCCGTAGAACCAGCCCTGACGGACCGCGTTCTTCTGGGCAGCGCCTGCGTCAAAGCCGGCGACGACCAGACCCTCGTACTTGCCGCCCTCAGCCAGATCCTCGCCGTCGGAGACAGCAGCCAGGAAGCCGGTGACAGCGCCTTCGTTGGAGCAGAAGATCGCAACGGGATTCATGCCGAGCAGGGAGTTGGCAGCGGTCTGGACCGCGGTAGCCTCGGTGGTAGCGGAGATGGCGACCTCAATGATGATAGCGGGAGCATCGACCTTCTTTTCCCACTTGGCGTGGCCTTCGATGGAGACCTTGCCGGGCTGATAGGTTTCAGCGATCTTGGCCATTTCATTGACGAAGCCAGTGGTACGGCCGGTGACGGAAGCGGAGACAGCGTCCTGAGACAGGCAGCCGATGATGACGGGGTTGTCGGAGGTCGCGTTCTTCATGGCCTCGACAACAGTTTCGTTCTCATTGAACTTGTCGGCAGCGATAGCAGCCGCGTTCTCGTTGTTGGTGCAGGCGGTCGCCTTGACAGCGCCGGTGGTGTCGCCGGGAACGCCGGAGTCAAAGCCGATGACGGGGATGTTCTTCTCTGCACACTCTTCCAGGATCTCGGTGACAGCGTCGGTAGACAGGGCAGCCAGCGCCATGGCCTTGGGATTCTTGGCAAGCTCGGTCTTGACCATGTTGACCTGTGCGTCAATCTCAGTCTCGGAGGCGGGGCCGTCGAAGTAGATCTCTACGCCGAGATCCTTGGCAGCGTCCTCGGAGCCCTTGGCGACTGCCTGCCAGAACTGATGCTGGAAGCCCTTCGCCATGACGGGGATGTACATCTTTTCGCCGGTGGTCTCCTCAGCGGGAGCCGGATCCTCGGTCTTGGTTTCTTCGGTTGTGGTCTGTTCGGTCTTGGTGTCGGTGGTTTCGGTCTTGGCCGGTTCCGTCTTGGCCGCGCAGGCAGCCAGAGCGAGAACCATGACCAGTGCCAGAAGCAGAGCGATCAGTTTTTTCATTTGGTGATTCCTCCTAAATTATTTTATCAAACACGATTTCCGTGCTTAATACAGGATGATGCGGGCCTCAGCCCTTCTTGACGCGGTTGGCAGCCTTCGTTCTCGCGATATCGAGCAGGACAGCGCCGATGACGACTGCGCCGGTCAGGAACGTCTGCCACGGGGCCTGCAGGCCGCAGTTGGCCAGGCCGGTCTTGAGGACGGACATGATGAACACGCCGATGAGCGTGCCGACCATCGTGCCGGAGCCGCCGGACATGGACGTACCGCCGATGATAACGCCGGTGATGCCGTTCATTTCCTGGCCTGCGCCGGTGCCCGGAGTGATGGTGGTGTAGGCAGCGGCATAGAACAGGGCGCACATGCCGATGAAGAAGCCGGAGAGCGTATAGACCGCGACCTTCCAGTTGTCGACCTTGATGCCGGACAGGCGGGTCGCCTCTTCGTTGGAGCCGATGGCATAGACATAGCGGCCGAACTTGGTCTTATGCAGGATCAGCGCTGCGATGATGAAGAAGCCGAGCAGCCAGAACGCGCCGACCGGGAAGCCCCTGACGCCGAACAGCTCCGCACGGATGAAGACCTTCTTGAACCAGCCGCCGACTTCGGCGGTGGCGGTGGGCCAGGTCTGGGACTGCACCTTGGTGATGATGGAGCCGAGGCCGGCGGCCATCATCTGCGTGCCAAGGGTCGCGATGAAGGGGGGCAGCTTGAGCTTGGCGATCAGAACGCCGTTGGCAAAGCCGAACGCGATGCCCACAAACAGCGTCAGCACGATCGCGAGGATCAGCGGCCAGCCCTGCTTGAACGCGTAGCCGCCCAACAGCGCCGCGCACATCATGACCGTGCCGAGCGACAGGTCGATGCCGCCGGTGATGATGATGAACGTCACGCCGAAGGCCATAAAGCCGATATAATAGCTGGATTCGAGAATATTCTTGACCGTATCGAGCGTCAGGAAGTTATTGCCGAAGATTGAAAACACGATATACAGAATGACCAGCGCAGCAGGCGCGAGCAGCTTCTGCATATCCAGCTTTTTCTTACCTATGTTTTCCATAATGATTACCCCACTTCTCTCTTGGTTGCATATGTCATGATGGTTTCCTGCGTGGCCTCGGAGATATCGAGTTCACCGGTGACGTGACCCTCGCACATGACGATCACGCGGTCGGACAGGCGGAGCAGCTCCGGCATATCGGAGGAGATCATGATGATGGACTTGCCTTCCTCTGCCAGCTGCGTCATGAGCTTGTAAATTTCGCTCTTTGCGCCGACGTCGATGCCGCGCGTCGGCTCGTCGAAGATCAGCACGTCGCAGTCGCGCAGGATCCATTTGGAAATGACGACCTTCTGCTGGTTGCCGCCGGAGAGGCTGCCGACGCGGGCGCGGACAGACGGCGTTTTCGTGCGGATCTGTTCGGCGTGCTCCTGCGCAAGCCGCTGCGCCTTTTTGTCATGAACAAACGGGCCCTTGAAGATCTGCTCCAGGCTCGGCAGAACGGTGTTGTCCGCAACGGACAGGTTCAGGCACAGGCCGTAGCGCTTGCGATCCTCGGAGAGATAGCCGATGCCGTAGCGGACGGCGTCCTTCGGGCTGCGGATCTTCACATCTTTTCCGTTTACCCGGATCGTACCGGAATCCATCGGATCCGCGCCGCAGATCAGGCGCATCGTCTCGGTACGTCCCGCGCCGACCAGACCAGCGAAGCCAAGGATCTCGCCCTTGCGGAGCTTAAAGGAAACATCCTTCACATCGAGAGAGTTCAGATGCTCGGCCTCAAGCACGACGGGCGCGTCGGGCGGGCACATGGATTTTGTTTTCGGCTCCTCATAGATAGTACGGCCGACCATGAGCCGGATGACTTCGGAGATTTCCGCCGTGGGGGTGTCGAGCGTGGCGACATACTGGCCGTCGCGCATGACGGTAATGCGGTCGGTGATGCGCTTGAGCTCATCCATGCGGTGCGAGATATAGATGATGCCGACGCCGGTCTTCTTGAGCTGCCGGATGAAGACGAACAGGTCGTCGATCTCCGTGTCGGTCAGGACGGCGGAAGGCTCGTCAAGGATGAGCAGTCTTGTGTTCTCATGGGACAGCGCCTTTGTGATCTCGACCATCTGCTGCTTCGCGACTGACAGCGTCTTGACGACGGCCTTGGGGTCAAGCTCCAGATGCAGCTTGTCGAACAGCTCCTGCGTCATGGCGTTCTGCTTTGCCTTGTCGACGAACGGGCCCTTCATGGGCTCGCGGCCGATATAGATGTTTTCCGCCACGGTCAGGTGCTGCATGAGGTTCAGCTCCTGATGGACGATGCAGATGCCGAGCGCCTGCGCGTCGCGCGGGCCGTGGATCTCGACATGCTTTCCAAAGAATTCGATCGTTCCGCCGTCGCTCGGGTAGATGCCGGTCAGCACCTTCATGAGCGTCGACTTGCCGGCGCCGTTTTCGCCGACCAGCGCCATGACCTCGCCCTCACGAACCTCCAGCTGCGCGTTGTCCAGCGCGTGGACGCCCGGGAAGTATTTCTGGATACCGGTCATTCTGAGAATCGTTTCGGCCATGTTTCTTTCACATTCCCCTTTCTCCTGCGGCGTGTTTTCCTGCTTGTGGAAAACGAAACGTTTTGCTCTTGCAGCGCGCAAACCCGCTTCGCGCCGGGCGGAGCCTGCTCTCATCCTGGAGCCGGGCGGGAGGCTGCGCTCCCGTGCCGCTTCGGCGGCACTCCTTCCTTACAGTCTCCATTGTAGCAGGCCTGCGGTGGAACAGGCATGAAAATTGTCCACAAAAAGGTGAAAATTGTGCGTTGAAATTATACAAATTTTTTATTCCTCCGGGGATATGACGAAAACCCGCAGCCCACGTTTCTGTCCGTTCTCACTCGGACAGGCCGTTCCCAAAAACTTTCTTGCTGCATGGGCTTGCGCGGGGGGAGAATTTGGAGTATAATTCAAATCATCTATAAGTATCAGTGGGAGAATGACTGTATGGCTATGATCCGTGAATTCTTCCAGAATCTTCTGTATCAAGTCCCTTCTATCGGGATTTCAGATATTGTCGATATCCTGGTCGTTTCGATAATCTTCTATTCGCTCCTGCGTCTGATCCGCTCGACGAGCGCAGCGCGCGTGGCCCGCGCGATCTTGCTGCTGCTGGCCATCACGCTGCTGACGGACGTGCTGAATCTCTATACATTAAACTGGCTGCTCAACAAGATCCTTGAGGTCGGCGCAATCGCGCTCATCATCGTGTTCCAGCCGGAGCTTCGCCGCGCGCTTGAGCGTGTCGGCGCGCAGCTGCATTTCCATCTGCTCTCGTCCGAATCGGGCGCGACCACCGAGCAGAGCGCCATCTCCGCCACGGTGCAGGCCTGCGAGATCATGTCGCGTGAGCGTGTCGGCGTCCTGCTGATTTTCGAGCGCGAAACGCCGCTCGACGAGTATTTCAAGACCGGCACCATCGTCGACGCACAGCTGTCCGAGCAGCTGCTGCGCAATCTCTTCTTTAAAAACTCGCCCCTGCACGACGGCGCGGTCATTGTCCGCGGCGGCCGTGTGGCTGCGGCGGGCTGCGTCATGCCGCTGAGCGACAATCCGCACCTGCCGAGCGACCTCGGTACGCGCCACCGCGCAGGCGTTGGCACGAGCGAGGTTTCCGACGCGGTCGTCGTGATCGTCTCGGAGGAAAACGGCACGATCTCCGTCGCCATCGGCGGGATGCTCAAGCGCCATCTGGCCCCCCAGACGCTGCAGCGGCTGCTGTCCAATGAGCTGCTCGCGGACGAGGCTGAGAAGAAGACGCTGCTCAAACGGCTCGCCGGATGCTTCAGCAGGAAGGACGGTTCCAAATGAAAAGTAAGCTCTTCTCCCTGATCGTCTCCGTCCTTGCGGCCATGTGCCTGTGGGTCTACGTCATGACCGTCGTGAACCCGGACGTCGATCTGACCATCGGCAATATCCCCGTGACGTTCTCCGGCGCGGAGGTTCTGCGCGAGGATCACGGGCTTGTCATCACCGGCGACTATCAGGAGTTCGTCTCCGTGCATTTTTACGGCAAAAACGCTGATCTCAAGACGCTCGACCAGCATAAGGACGAGCTGAAGGCCGTGATCGACGTGTCCAAGGTGCGCAGCACGAAGGACTACACCATGTCCTACGACATCACGCTCCCCAGCGCCGTGTCCGCCTCGTCTATCACAAAGATGGACAAGTCCCCCGCCACGATCACCTTTACCGTCGAGCGCCAGATCCGCAAGTCCGTCGAGGTGCGGGGCGATTTCTCCAGCGTCAAGATTGCCGAGGGCTATATGCTCGACAGCACCAGCTTTGATTTTGATTCCATCACCATCGAGGGGCCGGAGTCGGTCGTCAATACCGTCGACCACGTCCAGATCACCATCGAGCGCAGCAATGTGGACAAGACCATCACCGAATCCGTCCCCGTCGTGCTGCTGGACAAGGACGGCGCGCAGGTCGACCCGACGCAGCTGACGCTCAGCGCCGACGCGATCGAGGTCACGATGAAGATCGTCAAATATAAGGTCGTGCCCATTGAGGTGCAGTTCACCGAGGGCGGCGGCGCGAAGCTTTCCGATCTTGATTGGGATTACGAGCCCAAGGCCGTTACGCTCTCCGGCGATTCCACCGTGCTCGACGGCCTCAATTCGATCCAGCTTGAGCCCATTGACCTGTCCGCACTTCCGAGCAACGACGAAACGGTCGAGCGCGCCATTCTGATCCCGAACGATGCCAAGACCGTCTCCGGCGAGGAGACGGTCTCCGTCCGGATCACCATCAAGGGCAAGCAGATCAAGACGCTCCGCACGACAAACATTGTATTTGTCGGCGTTGACGAGGAAAAATTCAAGGCTACGAGCCTGTCCCAGCAGGTGCAGGTCACCATCCGCGCCGCTGCGGCTGACGCGTCGCGGATCTCCGCGACCAGCATCCGCATCGTCGCCGACATGAGCGGCTATACGCAGGAGGGAACGTATCAGGTGCCGGTCACGGTCTATGTTGACGGCTTTGACTCTGCCGGAGCCATCGGACAGTATTCCATCGCCGCAACGCTTGCCGCAGCGGATGAGCCGGACGAACAGCCCTGAGGAAAATGGAGGAAACAACGTGATTAGAAGTATGACCGGCTATGGCCGCGCGGAAAAAATCATCGACGGCCGTGAGATCACCGTCGAGCTGCGGGCAGTCAACAACCGCTATCTGGATCTGAACGTCAAGCTCCCGCGTGTCTACGGCTTTGCGGAGGACGCGGTCAAGTCGCTCGTCAAGGCGAACGTGAACCGCGGGAAGCTGGATATGTTCATCACCGTTAATGTCACCGAGGATACGAGCGTCAAGATTGCACTCAATAAGCCCGTTCTGGAAGGGTATCTGGCCGCGCTCAAGTCCATCGCCTCCGATTACGGCGTCCGAGACGACATTTCCGTCACTGCCCTGTCCCGTATGCCCGACGTCTTTGTGATTGAGAAGCAGGAGGAAGACGAGCAGAAGCTGACAGACGATATTCTGTCCGTCGTCAAGGAGGCGCTTGCCAAATTCAACGCCATGCGCGAGAAGGAGGGCGCGGCCATGGAGGCCGATCTCCGCAGCCGCGCGAAGACCGTTCTGGCGCTTGTGGAAAAGGTCGAGGCGCGCAGCCCCGTGACGCTTGCGGAGTATCGCGCCCGGCTGACCGAAAAAATGCAGGAGGTGCTCGGCGCGACGAATATCGACGAGAGCCGCATTCTGCAGGAGGCCGCCGTCTACGCCGACAAGATCGCCGTGGATGAAGAAACGGTCCGCCTGCGCAGCCATCTGAATCAGCTTGACCAGATGCTGACGGCCGGCGGCCCCATCGGCCGCAAGCTGGATTTCCTTCTGCAGGAATTCAATCGTGAGTCCAACACCATCGGCTCCAAGGGCAACGATCTGGAGCAGGCCCGCACCGTCGTCGACCTCAAGGCGGAGCTGGAAAAGATCCGCGAGCAGACGCAGAACATCGAATAACCGGAGGCAGACATGAAGCTTATTTCGATCGGCTTCGGCAACGCCGTCGCCGCTGCGCGCATTCTCGCCGTCGTCAGCCCGGATTCCGCGCCCATCAAGCGCGTCGTGCAGGAAGCGCGGGAGCGCGGGATGCTGCTCGACGCCTCGTTCGGGCGCAGAACGAAGTCCGTTCTGCTCATGGACACCGACCATGTGATCCTCTCGTCCGTCACGCCCGAGACGATCTGCGCGCGTATGGAAGAAAAATCATCGGAGGAGACGAATTTGCAGCCATGAAGGGAAAACTGTTTGCGATCTCCGGCCCCTCCGGCGTCGGAAAAAATTCCGTGCTGAACCGCGTCATGCAGCTGCGTGACCGGGTGCAGTATTCGATCTCCGCAACCTCCCGCCCCATGCGTCCCGGCGAGATCGACGGCAAAAGCTATTATTTTGTCACACGGGAGCAATTTGAACAGATGATCGCGGCGGGCGAGCTGCTGGAGCACGCCGAATACGTCGGCAACTACTACGGCACGCCCCTAAAGCCCATTCAGGCCGCGCTTGCCGCCGGGACCGACGTCGTGATGGACGTGGATGTGGTCGGTGCGCTGAACATCAAAAAGCGCCTGCCGGAGGCGGTTCTGGTCTTCATGGCCGCACCGTCGATGGCCGAGATCCGCCGCAGGCTCGCTTCGCGCGGCGATGTTTCGCCGGAGCTGATGGAAAAGCGGATGGACCGGGCAAAATGGGAATACAGCCAGGCCGGACAATACGATTATCTCGTCGTCAACGATACGGTCGAGCACGCGGCGCAGGAGCTGCTTGCGATCATGACCGCAGAAAAGTGTAAAATGATGGATCGCATCCATTGCATAAAGGAGGAACTCTAATGCTTTACCCCGCCATGTCGGAACTTCTCAAGAATGTTGACAGCCGCTATCTGCTCGTCAACGTCGTCGCGCACCGCGCCCGTCAGCTGTCCATTGAGTCCGAGCTCACGCACGAGCCGCTTGAGGAAAAGCCTGTCACGCTCGCCATCCGCGAGGTCGCTGCCGGCCAGCTCAAGGCCGAGCTTGACGATAAATACAGACACTGAGCACCCATCCCGGCGCAGGCAGCTGGCCTGCGCCGGGTCTTTTGAATGCCGGAATCAGCTTATTTTTTCGAAAATTTGCGGCGAATCCGTACCATTTCTGTGCTCAACGATGCACCTGTCAATGTAAGAACTCTTTTTGAAATCATCAACTGCCGTTCAGCATTTTCTTTTGCTTCTCCAAAAGAAAACGCTGGCTCGTCGGAACGAGCCCCCGCTATTCGCGGAGTCTCTTATCCTCTGAGTCCGTTTCTTCCTCTTCAAATTGCAAACGCTTCGCTGGTTTGCAATTTGAGGACCGGGGGGGATTTCGATTTCCCCCGGAACCCCCTTGAACCGACCAGAAAAACCGCTTCGGTTTTTCTGGACTTTTCCCGCGAAGCTTGATAGAGCTCAAAATTTCCGACGCCCCAAGGCGCTCCCGCGCCAGTTGTAGGGGTCGATGCCCACATCGACCCGGCAGGTTGCACCGTTTTTACGGGAATCTGCGGCGAATTCGTAACTGCCCAATGGGCCGACAGAGTCGTCGGCCCCTACGGAAAGGCTTCAATCGCTT
>OMFK01000755.1_pt1 | contig 11764 bp, 7 predicted proteins | sample 1645651 | NCBI WGS metagenome assembly OMFK01 (sample SAMEA103958124, study PRJEB25191) | human gut metagenome | biome: human-associated habitat [ENVO:00009003]; feature: intestine environment [ENVO:2100002]; material: feces | place: Germany | collected 2013/2015
GCCGGAAGTGCGGAACAAGGAGAAGCCAGCCAGATAGCCTCTCCCTGGATGCGCACCGAATGTTTCCTTCAGGCAGATGGTAACTATAATTGGAATAAACAACAAGGGCAGCGCAACTTCCTGCGTCTGGCAAAAGAACGGGGTGTAAACAAATTTTTGGCATTTCTTAATTCACCTCCCGTATATTTCACACAAAACGGTCTTGCCACCAACACAGGCCGTGGAGGAACCTTAAACTTAAAGGAAGAGCATTATAAGAATTTTGCCCGTTTTCTTGCCAATGTCATAAAAGGGGTGGAGAAACACGATGGAATCAAGTTCAATTACCTCTGTCCATTCAATGAACCCGATGGGCATTGGAACTGGATTGGCCCCAAACAAGAAGGTACACCGGCTACCAACCGCGAAATAGCCCGTGCCATACGCCTCATCAGTAAAGAGTTCGTAAATAACCAAATTGACACACAGATTCTAGTCAATGAGTCCTCTGACTATCGTTGTATGTTCGATACTCACATGACTAATTGGGAACGGGGGTATCAAATCCAGTCTTTCTTTAATCCGGACAGTACAGCCACCTATCTGGGTGATACTCCCAATGTTCCCCGGCTGATGGTAGGGCATAGTTATTGGACTAATACTCCTCTGAATAATTTACACGATATCCGTTGTCAATTAAAAGATACTTTAGACAAGTATAAGGTGGATTTCTGGCAGACAGAAACCTGTATCATGGGCAATGACGAAGAAATCGGCGGAGGCGGAGGATATGACTTCACCATGAAGACAGCATTATATGTAGCACGGATCATTCATCATGACATTGTATATGCAGGTGCTCGCAGTTGGCAATGGTGGCGATCTATCGGTGGAGATTATAAAGACGGATTAATCCGTGAGTATAGTGATCCGACTTTTCTGAATGGTGAGGTGAAAGACTCCAAATTAATGTGGGCTTTGGGAAACTACAGTAGATTTATACGCCCGGGAGCTGTTCGGAAAGCAATTATAGCCAAAGACAACCAAGGGAAAATCATTCCTGAAGGCGATACGGATGTAACCGGACTAATGTGTTCAGCATACCAAAATACAGACGGAAAGGAGGTTTTCGTTATGATTAATTATGCAGCGGAAGATAAAGAGTTTACTTTCTATCAGCGTAACGGAATTATAAAAAACTGGACAATCTATCGTACTTCGGATAAAGATGGAGAGAATCTTCTACCGGTAGGAAGCATCAAAAACCATGAAAAAGTTGTGATCCCGGCACGTTCCATTATTACGTTGGTCACTCAATAATACTCCAATATATAAAGAAATAAGGTTGGCTCTTTGTGAAGAGTTCAGCCTTATTCTCTTCTTAAAATACATTTCGGTTCTCAATCCTTCCTTTTTATACTGCTTTCCCTCACCTGCAAACAAGTAGGAATAATGATTTGCCTGATTTTTTTATCTCCCTTAATCTTATCAATCAACATCTGACATGCGGCTTCCCCCATCTTATAAGTCTGATGCGAGACGGCCGAAAGGCGAGGCACTACATAATTGGCATGTTGCTCATCTGTATACCCAATAAGCGCTATATCCTGAGGAATACGAAGATTATGATTTCTAATCACTTCCATAGCGGCAAATGCCAATGTATCATTCATGGCAAGAATTGCATCGGGAGGCTCCGGAAGCGATAATAAAATTTCTGTAGCTATTTTCCCTTCTTCAAAATCAATTTTCCGACACACAACCAAATCTTTCTCAATAGGTATCTTATTTTCCCTTAACGCTTCAAGGTAACCATGTTTTCTCTTTCTTACTATATCCAGATGGTTTGCACCACCGATAAAAGCAATCCGTTTGCTTCCATGATCCAACAAGTGCTGTGTCGCCATCTGAGCAGAATATACTCCATCAGCCACTACCGTAGAAAAACGGTCAGGCATGCAAACACGATCAAATAGAACAAGCGGCATATTCATATCATCCAAACTCAACCAATGGGCATAATCTGTTGTTTCTTGAGATAAACAACCTATAATACCTTCCACATGCATATTGACCAAATTCTCAATATTTCTTTTCTCATGGTCGTATGACTCATGGGAAGTCGTGATGATAACAAAATAGCCGTTTGCTATAGCGGTATCTTCTATACCACTTAAAATAGACGCAAAGAAATGAGTAACAATATCAGGTACAATTACTCCAATGGTACGGGGAGTATTTTTCCGGAGACTCATAGCAAAAGGATTGGGGTGATAATTCATCTCTTTTGCCAATTTTTGAGCTTTAATACAAAGTTCCCGACTGATTTCGGGACTATTTTTCAAGGCACGGGATACTGTAGGTATGGATACACCTAATATCTGTGCCAAATCTTTCAATGAAGTACGTCTCGATTCTGCCATATCAATGCTGTAAACGGTGATTCACCTACAAAGAAAGCATATTCTCACCAATATACATACAAAGAGTGCATTTTTTAGTGATAAGATTAGTGGTAAATACTGCGATATGCACCCACTATTCACCACCAACCACTTATCACTAATAAATCGTTCCGCGCATCCGGTCTTCGAATGCAGCTAAAGCAGCCTTGGCGCCTTCCCCCATTGCTATAACTATCTGTTTATAGGAAACATCCGTTACATCTCCGGCAGCATAGATACCTTTTACAGAGGTCCGGCCATTTTTATCAGTCAGAATTTCACCCATGCGGTTCGTTTCCAGCAATTCTTTAAACAAAGTGCTATTGGCAGTCAAACCTATTTGGACAAAAATACCATCCAAGGCAAAGATCTCTTCTTTTTCGGATGAACGGTCTTTCTTTATAAGCCCCACCACTTTATCACCGTTTCCTAACACCTCTACCGTTTGAGTATTAGTAATAATATCCACATTGGGCAGGCTTTTAGCTTTCTCCTGCAAAACAGTATCCGCTTTCAAAGTATCCATGAATTCGAATACAGTCACTTTGGAACAGACTCCCGCCAAATCAATAGCAGCCTCAACCCCGGAGTTTCCACCACCTATGACTGCTACTTCCTTATCTTTATAAAATGGTCCGTCACAATGAGGACAGAAAGCAACTCCATGACCGATGTATTTTTCTTCACCGGGAACATTCAATTTTCTCCAATTCGCCCCGGTAGCAATGATCAATACGGGAGCCTTATACGTTTCTCCACCTTTCACAGACAACACTTTCATGCCCTCTGCCACTTCCACTTTCTCTATCCGGCGATTTTCTAAAATATCAATATGATATTCCGCCAAATGTTTTTTCAGATCCTGGGCCAACTGTTTACCGGTAGTCTGAGGCACAGATATCAAGTTCTCAATCCCCATCGTTTCATTGACTTGTCCACCAATACGCTCGGCTATTATTGCTACTTTCAACCCTTTACGAGCCGAGTAGATAGCAGCTGTCGCACCGGCAGGACCAGCACCGGCTACCAGTACATCATATTCTTTTGTCTCAACAGCTTCCAATTCCACCGAACCGTAACGGGCTTCCAGCTTCTCCAACAGATCCCCCATACTGCTACGCCCCACATGAATCTGTTCACCATCAGCAAATACAGTAGGAACGGCCTGTACTTTCATCCGTTCTACTTCTTCTTCATTTATAGATCCATCTACTGCCTCACGGCGTATCTGACCATTCAGAAGTACCATCATATTCAAAGCTTGAACCACATCGGGACAATTGGTACAGGTGAGAGACAAATAGGTGGTCAAACTAATCGGCCCCTGTAATGCCTTGATACGTCTGGTAATAAACTCGTCCGGAAAATTCTTTCCTTTGCCGTCAGCATTCAGAACTGCCATCAACAAAGAAGTAAATTCATGACCACCAGGTACGGCACGAAATGTGATTCCCGTATCCTTTCCTTCTTTTAAAAGGATAAACTTCAGCCCTTCACTATCCTGCAACCGACAGGAAAGTTTATCCGAACAGGAAGCCACTTCTTCCAACGAGTCCACCAACTCGGCACGACTTTCGTGCTGAGGGTGGACAAAGATGTCAAAAGTATAGTGCGCTTCCAATTGGGCAAAAAGACCTTTTAACTGATCTTTTATCGCACTATCTAACATGAGTTCTATACTTTAAATTTTACCTACCAAATCAATACTCGGTTTCAAGGTCTCAGCACCTTTCTTCCATTTAGCAGGACAAACCTCACCATCATGAGTGGCTACAAACTGGGCAGCTTCTACCTTACGAAGAAGTTCATCAGCATTACGCCCGATGCTGTTGTCCTGAATTTCAGCTAATTTGATCTTGCCTTCGGGATTCACTACAAAAGTACCACGATAAGCCATACCGTCTTCTTCAATCATCACACCAAATGCACGCGACAAAGCACCTGTAGGATCTGCCAACATCGGATAAGTGATTTTGCGGATACTTTCAGACGCATCATGCCATGCTTTATGAACGAAATGTGAATCGGTGCTTACAGAATATACTTCCACTCCCATTTCTTTGAACTGATTATACTTTTCAGCAATATCTACAAGTTCGGTAGGGCATACAAACGTAAAGTCAGCAGGATAGAAGAAGAAAATAGCCCATTTACCTTCAATATCTTTATTAGTTACGGTTTTAAACTCTCCATTATGGAATGCCTGAACTTTAAATTCAGGAACTTGTGAATTAATAATTGGTTCCATACTCTTTTTATTTTTAAATTAAAACTGATTTTTAAATTGTAATTATTACATTTGCAAAGGTAACCGACTTCAGCACCTTCCACAATACCTAATTATTAGGATTATATAGAACAAGATTCATCATAAATAGGTATTGGACAAACGATTTTTTAAGTGAATTTTGCATGTAATTAAAAGGATGCTAAATGTTTTAACAACAATAGTTTCCGCCAGGGAACTTAATCGGTAAACACAGTACGTTAGAACTGTGCTATGGCGACAAAACCATCATTGCTCGGGCACTGATTGCTTTCCGGTGATATTCTTAAAAAAAATATAAAAGCCTCCTGACTTCTGTCTGTCCTTTAAAGGTTTTATGTACTTTTGTACCGCTTTAAACAAAAAACAATCAATAAAAATGGACGATTCAATACCACGAACGTGCAATAGTATTAACTGATCCGACAGGGCAATCACTACTCTGAATGCCTCTGAACGGATATAAACGAACGAAAGGAGGCAATAAGATGAGAAAATATCTTTATTGTGAGAATGGCTTTGTAGAAAAGCCACAATGGATGCCAAACTGCTGGGTGAATGTAGAATGCCCCGACCAAAGTGATTTTGAGTTTCTGACTAAAGAATTAAAAGTTCCCGAAGCTTTTTTAGAGGACATCGCCGATATGGATGAACGTCCGCGAACGGATACGGAAGAAAACTGGCTACTGACCATTATCCGAATCCCCCTGCAACAACAGGGAAGCATCCCTTATATCACTATCCCCATCGGTATCATTACAAACAATGAAATCATTGTTACCGTGTGTTATCACTCCACTGAAATGATTCCTGATTTTATTGACCACACCCGACGTAAAGGAATCATTGTGCCTAATAAATTTGAATTGATTTTACGGTTAATTTACTCATCTGCCGTATGGTTCTTGAAATATCTGAAACAAATAAACAATGATGTAGCTGCCGCAGAAAAAGAATTGGAAAGGAGCATACGTAATGAGGACCTGCTCAGATTGATGAAACTACAAAAAACATTGGTTTATTTCAATACGTCCATTCGTGGAAATGAGGTGATGGTAGGTAAATTGCAAAGTATCTTCCAGGAAAAAGATTATCAAAACCGCGATTTGGTAGAAGATGTAGTTATTGAATTAAAACAAGCATATAACACGGTTAATATCTACAGTGATATCTTAACCGGAACCATGGACGCATTTGCTTCCATCATATCCAACAATGTGAACACCATCATGAAACGCATGACCAGTATTTCCATCATTCTGATGGTACCCACATTAATAGCTAGTTTCTATGGAATGAATGTAGATGTACATGTAGATGCATTACCACATGCTTTTAGTTTTATTATTTTGGCATCCATCACATTGTCTGCGTTGGCTTTTGTTATTTTCAGAAAGATAAAGTGGTTCTAAAAAATCCTGTAACAATATCATATGACCTGTCATTCACGACAACAGGTCATATGATAAAATTCTTTTCGCCCCCTAATCTTATAACAAAGATATTCAACTTACTCTTACTTTCTTTCTCCAAATACGTTTTATCCATAAATAGTATCCTGTCAATGGCAAGGTGGCTCCTATCAAAGCTGCTATAAACGTCAGTAAACGGGTAAGCATACCGCCCCAACTACCAACATGTACAGAATAGATCCATCCGCGAATCTTTCCAACCTTCTCAGCATCTTTATATAAAACTACCTCATCAATCTTACCTGTATGAGGATTGAATTTATAACGGTCGGAAGCACGTTGATTACCGAAGGTATTGAAAGAGACATTTGCTGCCCCATCTGATAAGGTTATCTGTTTGTAGCCGGGATTATTCAGGGCTAATTGTTCATAAACTTGTTGCCAACAAACATAGGACGAAGAATGAGAAACATTCTTTCCGGATTGGTTGCCGCCTTTCCCCCCACGCTGGGTCACCCCACCATGAGCACCTCCCTGCTGTACTTCCACGCCAAACACTTTATAGAAACCTGTCCGATACCATCCAAAAGACCATGTTAGCCCGGTAAGGGCCATAGCCAACAAAAAAAACAGCGCATACATACCACCTGCAACATGCAGGTCATACCAAAATCTTCTAAAGCCCCTGCCGACAGATATTCTTAAACTATTTTTCAAGGCTTTTCGTGTACGAGGCCACCAGATAACGATACCCGATATCAAAACCACGGCAAACAACAGGGTGCTGACACCTACAATCATTTTTCCCCAGAAGACTCCGCCATCCGCTTTCATACTGTCCAACAGCCAGCGATGCAGCCTGAACATAGTCACAAAAAATGCAGGACGTTCATATTTACCTTTAATCTCACCAGTATATTGATCCACATACATGAAAGCACGACGAGGCTTGGACAAATTCACCTGCCAAGCACGTTCCGGGTCAGAGAAAACATTGATTCCTGTGACAGACACACTGTCGGGTAACATGAGTTCTACCTCTTCCAATAATCGATCAACAGGAAGTGAAACTGCCTCTACCTTTTTTACATAATAAAGTTCATGCCTGACCAGTTCCATCACTTCATTTTCAAAAACCAACATGGCTCCCGAGAAGCAAATCAAGGAAATGATTAACCCGAAAGGAACAGAAAGCCAAAGATGTATTTGGCGAAATATTTTCTTCATAAAATCTTCGATACGATTCATAAAAAGAGTCTGCATAAGCACATACTGCCCGCAGACTCCCATTATATTATTACAATACTCAGTTCTGAGGTTGCAGTTTACCGACGCCACTGATTTGTGTCGCTTCTATAGAAACACCCTTTGTCGCTACCGCACCAACCGGATCTATTTTATAAATAGACGGATATCCTTCTGTTGTAGTTACAGCCATATAGGCATATCCATTCTCCACATACGGAGTATTGCCAAAGCCGGAGATCAAATCGGCAGAAGGCAAACCAGTTACATAAGTCAGTTTTCCGGTTTCTCCTTTATATATCGCTAACTGATTAGCTGTGAAACCAGTTTCAGTCAAGGAACGATCATACATCAACAACAAGAAATAATCTCCCGTAATATGCCAACAACGAATGAAAGATTTACCTCCGGTCTGCGCTTCGATACTATAATAATAATCAGGATCAAACTCTTCTGTTCCTGCCTTTATACGTACTACTCCGGCATCCAAGGTAGTCTGTTGCCGTTTATCAGCCATTGTTTTGGCATAACTAGGAGAAAATACATAAATATCACCATTATCTGCCGCCCAAATCGTTTGATAATACTGTGATTTAAAACGCCCGCAAGCATAACTGATCTTATCTGTTTCTATGATTTTTTTATTTGTCAGCGTTTCATCATCAAAAATAGCCACCCAGCATTTATTGGGATATTGCGTCCATTGCAATTCACCTTTTTTATAACTGCTGCTGTTGGAACCACCATCTTCTGTCTTTACCAAATCCTCATTGCCGGGAAGTATCCACTTTCCCCCGTCAGTAGCCGAACCATATTGACTTAACCCCATTGGAATAGCAGCGCTATACAGTTTATTATTTCGTTCCAATATGCCGGCCAATGTTACATATTCTCCATTTCCCAAGAAGTTTTCGGACATATAAGCCTTATTTTGAGTATCATTCGTTGTAAATGTTTCAGCAGATACGTCCAAATAAGAAAGCAAAAACATCTTTGGTAAATATCCATTCTCATCAGCATACGCTGTGGGTCCGTCACCGGTAGACGAGGTCATGATATATTTATCATAAATACCGTAAGTAGTAAATCTCTTTACGGCAAACTCCCCCGAACGAGCCTTTACTTCATTATTTGAATCCATGATATAAGAACGGGTCGTACCTGCATTCCCTTGATTATAAGTCAGCGCATAAAGATATTGATTCTTGTAAAACACCCATTGAGTTGCACCATCATTCACAAGACCATTATTCACTGTAGAAACAGTACCTTTATCCAACGTTTCAGAAGTAAGCAGCACATTCGTTGTATTTCCAGACGCTGTGACCGACGATGCAATAACATACTCACCTTTAGCCTCGGTACCCGAACCGTAATCCGGCTCATTATCCGTACATGCACTCAACGCCATTCCTACTATGGCAATAGCAGCAAATCCGTTCAAAAAGAAATCTTTCTTCATTTTATTCTTCTATTTAATTTTAAATCCAATTAATTATAAACTCCTTTTTCCAATTCTTTAATTACCGAAACAAACACGCAGTTTACCATAAAAAGCCCTACCGGCCTTCTGAAGACTAAAATTATCATATAACTTCTCATCTGTGAAGTTACGACATTCCAATGATACGTTATATCGTCCTTTTTGCAAACTATAAGAAAAGGATATATTGTGCGAGAATTGATCAGGTACCACATAATCCCCCTTATTTGAGCCTATTCGGGAAGAATAATAAGTAAAGTTATGCAGATATTGATTATCATAAGACACGGTCAACATATTGCCTTTCCTTCCTAAATCCCGCCAATAAAAAGTAACATCCGAATCAGCAAACATATAGGGCAGATTCGGCATCCGTTCTTTATAAGCCAGATTTTCCGCACTGCTGGAAATAGATGTTTTCATATTATCGCGTACATCCATTTTGGTAAAATTACCTCCTATACTCACCCAATTACCAAAACCGTAACGAGCAGAAACAGTATATCCTTTCGTCAATACTTTACCGTAATTAATATATTTCGCAGCATATTTACCACCACTCAAATCCGCAATATTACGCTGAATATAATCTTTTGTATTCCGATAAATCACTCCACCTTCCATATATACGGAATGCCTGCCAAATGTTCTGTTATAGCTCAAATTAAAATTCAAATTATCACTACTCTCCGGTTTTATACTGATATCTCCCATTTCCAAATCCTCATCTCCAAACATTTCTTCAATAGTAGGCAGACGATATGCTTTTTCGTATGACAATTTCGCCTGCAAACCGGGTAGAATGAAATAAGTTCCCGCAGCTCCATATCCTATGGAATTCATGTTTCGGGTAGTACGGACATAATCATCTTGATTCGTAGTCGTAGCCATAGGACCTGCCACATACAAACTATAATATTTTCCAAATACTGAGAGATTCCAATTATCAGACGGCATCAACCGATAGGACAATCCGGAGATATTCTTATGGGTTTCTTTAGCTATGGCATCCTCCGATTCCATCTTAGCCAACAAAGAAGTGTTAGAACGGCGGAAAGTATTCAACACATGATTAAAGGTCAGCATATGTATTTTCGCCAGACGGTAATTAACGGTTAATGTTCCATTCCAATTGTTATTATCCGCCCGTGAATATTGATTGGATTGTTCACCGGGTGAGTTCATTAATTTTCTATCACCCAACCAATTGTACTTATAGGAAGCTGTATCTATATTTGTCGTTGCATTTTTATTATAATTGGCAGTCAATGCCACATCCAGACCTTTGATGAATAAGCCACGCTTACTATATTCCAATGACGGCATCAACGAATGTCCTTTACGATGCTTTTCCCCATAGACTATTTCCTGACGTACTCCGGTCTGTATCTCCTTATACATATGTGAATAAGTAAAGCCCAACATCAATCTGTCTGCCCATTTCTTATCCACAATACCCATCTTACCTATAACCGCCTCATTATGATAGGTATCATTAAAGCGCTTCACACGTACCCTTTTATCTTTATCAATTCTTCCGGTTTCAAAGTCCTCTACCGGTGCGTCCACCTGATAATCATTATCCGAATAGTTTTGAAAAGCATTTATTTCATAAGTAAAGCCGTTTTTGAAAGTTTGTCCGAAATTCACATACGATTTATGCGTATTGAACGACCCGTATGAATAGGAGCCATCCAAAAACCAATTACGTTTCTTCTTATTGGTTACAATATTGATAACACCACCTATAGCATCCGTGCCAAATCCTACAGGAACCACCCCTTTATACACTTCAATCCTATCTGCAAAATTCACAGGAATATTATTCAAGCCAAAAGAGCTCCCTACTCCCTCCTGAGGTACACCGTCAATAAATATCTTCACATGTTTGCCACTGAAACCATCCAACATCAATTGCATATCCGAACCTACCCCACCCGACTCACGGAGTTTCATTCCCGGAGCTTTAGCCAAAGCATCACTCAGATTCTTGGTAGAATTCTGGAATTCTTTTGTATCTACAGCTATCGCATTGAATGCGGAACGTTTCACACGGGAAACCCCGTTAGACACCACTACCACTTCACCCAACTCAGTCACTGACGGGTCAATCATTACATTCATCTTAATTCTTTCACCATGAACTAAAGTTACAGGCTTTTCTATAGTCTTATATCCTATAGCCGAAACAACCAGCGTGTATTTCCCTGCCGGTGCATGAAGATGATAGATACCTTCTTCATTCGTTGTACAGCCATAAGTTGTACCCTTCAAATATACGGTTGCAAAATCTACGACTTCCTGTTTTTCTTTGGATATCACTTTACCGGATACCATTGTCTTAGGTTGTGCAAAGATAGATATCGCTCCGATTATAAAAAAAAGAGAGCCTAAACTGATCCTTTGTAACTGTCTTTTTACCATGAATACCTATAATTCTAAATTCTTAATTTTTGAGAATGCAAAGGTCCGTAAAAAGAAAAGAGGAAACAATCACCTGATATAGGTAATCTTTTCCCCCATTTTACGGAATATATATACTATGCAATAACTTTTTATAGGTATTTATGCCACAAAATAGTCCTTTTAAATTTGGCATAATGCCATGAATCCACTACATTTGTTCTATATCACAAATATTAGAATTATGCAAGATATAACAAACGGACGTTGCGGTTGGTGCGGAACAGACGAATTGTATGTGAAATACCATGACCAAGAGTGGGGAAAGTTAGTTACCGATGACAAGACGCTGTTTGAGTTTCTTGTATTGGAAAGTGCCCAAGCAGGACTAAGCTGGATAACGATTCTTAGAAAAAGAGAGGGGTATCGTAAAGCTTTCTATAATTTTGATGCCGAACTGGTAGCACAAATGACCGATGAAGACATTGAGCGGCTAATGCAATTTGAAGGAATTGTAAAAAACCGTCTGAAA
>OMFK01000762.1_pt1 | contig 11667 bp, 9 predicted proteins | sample 1645651 | NCBI WGS metagenome assembly OMFK01 (sample SAMEA103958124, study PRJEB25191) | human gut metagenome | biome: human-associated habitat [ENVO:00009003]; feature: intestine environment [ENVO:2100002]; material: feces | place: Germany | collected 2013/2015
CGCTTCTTTATATTGTCCTGCATCTGTTTCCCACTATTCAAGCCGGTTTAGTACAGTTCTTTCATTTCCTTTGCATTCTTTAAGTCCCCTTTCTAATCATTCTTCCGGGAATCTTGTTGTATTGGCATCATCTCAATTTAAGCACGCAGGCTACGGATATACACACTTTTGTTGATGCTTTAGAGTGATACGCTAAGTTTCATTTTCGTAAGTTGTTCGTTTGTAGTTTGTGTGTATTTCGTGGTCTGCTTTTTGGTATCCCTATAGTACAATTTTTGGGTCATAAAGATATAAAAAAGCCCCCGTAAAAGGACGAGGGCAACCTAATGTTTTCACAACGGAATAATCCTTATTGTGATTTGCTTCAAATTAGTTTAGCAAAGATAATGAAATAATTTGGTATATCACTTTTTTTGTAGGAAAAAAGTGATATATTTGATGGAAATTGTAAAAACACACAAATATGAAAAAAATATTAGGATTGGATTTGGGAACCAATAGTATCGGATGGGCTGTCGTCTGTCATAGCGATACGGACGGACAAACTGAACGTAAATGGATTGAAATGGCTGGTAGTAGAATAATTCCGATGGATGCTGCTATTCTCGGTGATTTTGACAAAGGGAATTCCAAATCTCAAACTTCAGAGAGAACAGGCTTTCGTGGAATACGTCGATTGCGAGAACGTGTTCTGTTACGTAGGGAAAGATTGCATAAGGTATTAAAACTTATAGGATTTTTGCCACAACATTATATCGATAGTCTTGATTTTAGTAATCATTCGGGCAAGTTTCAATTAGGTACTGAGGTTAAACTTCCTTGGAGGAAAAATGAAATAGGAAAATATGAATTTCTTTTTCAGAATTCTTTTAATGAAATGCTGGCAGATTTTGCTAAAAAACAACCTGAGTTAGTTGCAATGGGGCGAAAGGTTCCTTATGATTGGACAATTTATTATTTGCGAAAAAAGGCTTTGAGTGAGAAAATTACTAAAGAAGAACTGGCATGGATTCTTTTAAACTTTAACCAAAAGCGAGGATATTATCAATTGCGTGGTGAAGAGGAAGAAGAAAAAAAGAATAGATTGGAGGATTTTTATGCGTTGAAAGTTGTAGAAGTAGAACAAACAGACGATAAGAAAGGGAAGGATATTTGGTATAATGTTCATTTAGAGAATGGGTGGATATATCGTCGAAGTAGTAACGTTCCATTGGATTGGAAAGATAAAATTAAAGAATTTATCGTAACGACGGAACTAAATGAAGATGGTACCCCAAAAGTGGACAAAGATGGTTGTGTGAAACGTTCTTTTCGGATGCCTAAAGAAGATGACTGGAAGTTGCTTAAAAAGAAAACCGAAGCAGATATTGAAAGAAGCCATAAGACAATAGGATGTTATATTTACGATACTTTGCTTCAAAGCCCCCAGCAAAAAATAAAAGGAAAATTAGTCCGAACAATTGAACGTAAGTTTTATAAAGACGAGTTGAAGCTAATTTTGGATAAACAGCAAGCTTTTCACCCGGAGTTGCAAGATAGAGAATTATATAAAGCCTGTCTTGATGTACTTTACCCAATGAATGTGGCTCACAAAAACAATGTGGCTAATCGGGGATTTGTTTATTTGTTCATGGAAGATATCCTTTTTTACCAGCGACCGCTGAAAAGTAAAAAGTCACTGATTGATAACTGCCCTTATGAAGAAAATCAATATATAGATGTGACTACAGGTGAGATTAAGAAGGCGCCAATTAAGTGCATTGCAAAATCGCATCCTCTCTATCAGGAATTTCGGTTGTGGCAATTTATTGCTAATATCCGTATTTATCAAAAAGAGAAAAAGGTGGATGGCAAATTATTGACGGATATTGATGTCACTACAGAATATTTAAGTTCGAAAGATGATTATGTAGCGTTGTATGAATGGCTTTGCGTTCGAAAGGAAATAGAGCAAAAGACTTTTCTTAAGTATCCCGCATTTGGCTTGAAAAAGGAGATTGAAAATTATAGGTGGAATTATGTAGAAGGGAAATCATACCCTTGTAATGAAACCCGGAGTTTGATTTTACATTATTTGGAAAAAGCAGGTATTTCTTCAACTTTTTTATCAACAAAGATCGAAGAATCGCTGTGGCATATACTATATTCTGTAGAGGATAGGATTGAATTAGAAACGGCATTACGAACATTTGCTTCTAAATATCAGCTATCATGTAACTTTGTGGAAGTATTCAAGAAGTTTCCACCTTTTAAGAAAGAGTATGGTGCGTACTCTGCAAAGGCAATAAAGAGGCTTTTGCCATTGATGCGAATGGGAAAATATTGGAAAGTGGATGCTATTGATGGAAATACGGCAGAACGTATAGAGAAAATACTTTCTGGAGAATGTGATGAGAAAATACTTAATAAAGTCCGGGAGAAAACTATTCATTTATCTGAAACTTCTGATTTTCAAGGATTGCCATTGTGGTTGGCATGCTACGTTGTTTATAACAGACATTCGGAGGGGAAAGAAGTTGCGAAATGGAAGTCTCCGGAAGATATTGATATTTATTTGAAATCATTTAAGCAACATTCCTTGCGCAATCCTATTGTTGAGCAAGTTATTACTGAAACATTGAGGGTCGTTCGTGATATTTGGAAACGAGTGGAGCAGATAGATGAAATTCATGTGGAGTTAGGACGAGAAATGAAAAACCCGTCCGAGAAGCGCAGGCAGATGACTGAACGGATGCTTGAGAACGAAAATGCTAATATACGTATTAAGGCTCTGCTTACAGAATTTATGAATCCTGAATATGAGATGGAAAATGTCAGGCCTTACTCTCCTAGCCAGCAAGAAATACTTCGTATTTATGAAGATACTGTTTTGAATGGGGCAGGAGACATACCTGAGGATATTGAGATTATATTGAAAAAGTTCAAGGAGAATGACATAAAGAAGCGTCCGGGAAAGTCCGATTTCTTGCGATATAAATTATGGTTGGAGCAACAGTATCGCTCACCCTATACAGGAGAAATTATACCTTTAGGAAAACTGTTTACTACGGCTTATGAGATAGAGCACGTAATACCTCAATCCCGGTATTTTGATGATTCCTTCAGTAATAAAGTTATCTGTGAATCGGAAGTTAACAAACTGAAAGACAATATGCTTGGATATGAATTTATAAAGAAGCATGCTGGTGAAATAGTAGAGCTGGGTTTTGGGAAATCAGTGAAGATTTTTTCAGTTGAAGCATATGAGCGGTTTGTTGGAGAGAATTATTATAAAGCAGGGAGTAAGAAGAGTAAATTACTGATGGATGATATTCCTGAGAAATTTATAGAGCGCCAATTGAATGATAGTCGTTATATCAGTCGGGTTGTTAAAGGATTGTTGTCGAATGTTGTGAGAGAGGAGGATGCGAATGGCGAATATGAATCAGAGGCTATTTCCAAAAATGTGATTGTATGTTCTGGTAGTGTGACAGATAGGCTTAAAAAAGATTGGGGAGTAAATGATGTTTGGAATAACATTGTGTATTCTCGTTTTGAACGTTTAAATCGTTTGACAGAAAGTCAGCAATTCGGACATTGGGAAAATCGGGAAGGAAAGCGCTTTTTTCAAACCGAACTACCTTTGGAATATCAAAAAGGGTTTAGTAAAAAACGTATCGATCATCGTCATCATGCAATGGATGCTATCATAATAGCCTGTGCTACCCGTAATCATGTTAATTATTTAAGTAATGAATCGGCTTCTAAACATGCCCGGATCGCTCGTTATGATTTGCAGCGTATGTTGTGTGATAAATCTAAGGCAGATGGAGGAGGTAATTATAAGTGGATTATACAGAAACCTTGGGCGACGTTTACGCAAGATGTTTATCGTACATTACTTGATATAATCGTCAGTTTTAAACAAAATCTGCGGGTAATAAACAAAATGACAAACTATTATCAAGCTTATGATGATGCTGGTAAAAAGGTTTTCAAAAAGCAGAAGAAAGGAGATAGTTGGGCAATTCGTAAATCAATGCATAAAGACACGGTGTTTGGTCAGGTAAATTTGCGAAAGATAAAAGAAGTAAGACTTTCTGTTGCTTTGGAAAGTCCAGAAAAAATAGTAGATAAGAAGATTAAAGAGAAAGTATTACAGTTATTTGCATATCAATATGATAAGAAAAAGATTGAAAAATATTTTAAGGAAAATGCTTCCTTGTGGAAAGAGGTGAATCTTGCTAAGATTCCCGTTTATTATTTTACAGATGAATCTTCTGAATTATTGGTAGCTGTTCGCAAAAATTTGGATACTGGTTTTACAGAAAAGAAAATAAGAGAATCTGTTACAGATACTGGGATACAGAAAATATTATTGAATCATTTGAGTAACAAAGGAGATAAGCCCGAATTGGCATTTTCGCCGGATGGCATTGATGAAATGAATCGGAATTTAGTAATATTGAATGGTGGAAAGCCTCATCAACCAATATATAAAGTCCGCGTATGTGAACCCTTAGGCAATAAATTTAAAGTGGGGACAAATGGGAATAAATCGGCTAAATATGTAGAGGCTGCTAAAGGTACGAACTTGTTTTTTGCGATTTATGAAACAGATGCAGGAAAGCGTACTTATGAAACTATTCCTTTGAATGTGGTTATTGAAAGAGAAAAAATGGGTTGGCTTCCAGTTCCGGAGAAGAATAATAAGGGGGAAAAATTATTATTTTGGTTATCTCCGAATGATTTGGTTTATTTGCCTACAGAAGAAGAATTGATGAGTAGAATACTATCGGATAAACTAGATAGGGGTAGAATCTATAAAATTGTAAGTTTTACAGGGAATAGATTGTATGCAATTCCTTATAATGTATCCAATATGATTTGGGATAAGAATGAGTATACTCAATTAAATAAAGTGGAAAGTACAGATATGAAAGAATCAATAAAGGAGATTTGTATGCCAATTAATGTTGATCGATTAGGACATATAACTGAAATAATTATAAAGTAGGATGAGCAGTATAAAACTATTTCAAGATAAGAAAATTCGTTCTGTATGGGATGAGACGGAACAACAGTGGTATTTTTCGGTTGTAGATGTAGTAGCAGCTTTAACTGATAGTGTTAATCCTACAGACTATTTGAAGAAAATGAGAAAAAGAGATGCATCATTAGCTGCCTACCTGGGGACAAATTGTCCCCAGGTAGAAATGATGACAGAAAGTGGTAAGAGAAGAAAAGTATTGGCTGCTAACATAAAAGGCTTATTTCGTATTATTCAATCTATCCCTTCTTCCAAAGCTGAACCATTTAAACTTTGGCTGGCACAGGTAGGATATGACCGTATACAGGAAATAGAAAATCCTGAATTGGCTCAAGAACGAATGAAAGAACTTTATGAGCAAAAAGGTTATCCTAAAGATTGGATTGATAAGCGTTTAAGGGGAATTGCTATTAGACAAAATCTAACTGATGAATGGAAGGAAAGAGGTATTACTGAGAAAAGTGATTATGCAATACTTACAGCCGAAATATCTAAAGCAACTTTTGGCTTAACTCCTTCTGAATACAAAAAGTATAAGGGATTGATGAAGAAGAATCAGAATTTGCGTGATCATATGTCTGACTTAGAACTTATTTTTACGATGTTGGGTGAGCGTGTAACAACAGAAATTTCTCAAAAAGAAAAACCGGATACGTTTATTGAGAATAAGCAGGTTGCACAAAGAGGAGGAAATGTAGCTGGAGTTGCTCGTGAGCAAGCGGAAAAAGAATTAGGGAGAAGTATTGTATCTAATCAGAATTTTTTGCTTGGTTCTGAATTGGATACAAGTGAACCTCAATTGCCTTTCGATACTGATGACGAATAGGGGATAAATGCTTAATTAGAATTTACCATGATTAAAAAGACATTTTATTTTGGAAATCCAGTGTATCTCTCATTAAAGAATGCACAGTTAGTAATTAAACTTCCGGAGATTGTGAAAAATGAGTCATTGCCAGAGACATTTAAACAGCAATCAGAAGTAACTAAGCCAATAGAAGATATTGGAATTGTTGTTTTGGATCATAAGCAAATTACTATAACTTCGGGAGTGCTAGAAGCATTATTAGAGAATAATTGTGCTGTAATAACTTGTGATTGTAAAAGTATGCCTGTAGGTTTAATGCTTCCTTTATATGGAAATTCAACCCAAAATGAAAGGTTTAGGATGCAGCTGGATGCTTCTCTTCCTTTAAAAAAACAGCTATGGCAGCAAACAATGAAAGCAAAGATAGAAAATCAGGCTTCAGTGCTATATACTTGTAAAAAAGAGGAAGTAAAGTGTATGAAAGTTTGGGCGAATGATGTGAAAAGTGGTGATCCTGATAATTTGGAAGCTCGTGCTGCCGCTTATTACTGGAAGTGTATGTTTTCGGACATTGAAGGGTTCACACGGGAAAGAGAAGGGATACCACCTAATAATTTATTAAATTATGGCTATGCAATTCTTCGGGCAATAGTAGCTCGTGCTTTGGTAACGAGTGGACTTTTACCTACTTTGGGAATTCATCATCATAATCGTTATAATGCTTACTGTTTGGCGGATGATGTAATGGAGCCTTACCGACCGTATGTAGATGAACTTGTGTATTCTATTGTAAAAGGGCATGAGAACTATGATGAGTTAACAAAAGATTTAAAAACTATTTTATTGAATATTCCAACGTTAGAAGTAATGATAAATGGGAAAAGAAGTCCGTTGATGGTTGCTGTAGCACAAACGACAGCTTCACTTTATAAATGTTTTACTGGAGAGCTTCGTCGTATTATTTATCCTGAGAAGTAATGGATCGTTTTAGTGAATATCGTATTATGTGGATATTAGTGCTTTTTGACTTGCCAACAGAAACTAAAAAAGATAAAAAGGCTTATATCGATTTTAGAAAGAATTTACAGAAAGATGGTTTTACTATGTTTCAATTTTCTATTTATGTTCGTCATTGTGCAAGTAGTGAGAATGCTGAGGTTCATATAAAAAGAATAAAATCATTTTTGCCAGAATATGGTCAGGTTGGAATAATGTGCATAACTGATAAGCAATTTGAGAATATTGAACTCTTTTATGGGAAGAAAATATTATCTGTTAATACACCAGGACAACAATTAGAGTTATTTTGAATAAAAAATCCCGTAAGACTACGGGATTTTTTAATGAATTTACAGCTCATTTTCTTTTTCTATATTGTGATCTAACTTATTGAAATACAGCGGCTAATGGCGATTGTGCTGTATTCAATGGTTCAAAGATACTAATTTGAAAGCAAATCACAACCGGGACTATCGCAGCTGATACACTTTCAATGCTGTATTCAATGGTTCAAAAATACCAATTTGTAATATAGGCATTTATACAGAACAAAACCTAATTGTCCCGTATAAATACCATAATATGTTGTTCTATAGTTCAAATTATTCAATTCATACATTTTTTTGTATTATTTGCTCCCTATCCAAGTCCATTTATGCCATATCGTCTCCAATGGTCCCTGTTTATGTCCGGACAGCCACCATTTACAGAACTGAACCTGTAAGATACAAAGAACAATACCTATAATCAAGCTTAGAGTATATCCGCAGTAAGGAGCCAGATAAAATCCGAATGGGAAATAGATAATGGCACCCAGAACAGATTGGGAAATATAGTTTGTCAGACTCATCTTGCCGTAAAAGCGGAGGCTGGAAACAGCTTTTTGAAACTTAGCTTTCTGATACAGTAGGATGAAGGAGGAAATCAATACGATAGTGAACGCGAATTTCTGCCACATATCAAAAGCGGTACCCACTGTCTGTTGAATCAGACTGTTGTCACTCTGCATGATTTGCTCTTTCAAAGAGTAAAGAGGTGCGAAGCTGATAGCAGCAATGATGAGCGCTTTTACCCAAAATTTCAAATGAGATTCGGTGGTGACGAATAACTGTTTGCGTCCGATGTACAAGCCGAATAGGAAAAGTCCGGCAGTCTGTAAGAAACGTCCGGCGCCGATAGCCCAAAACAAACTGGCTTTCTGTCCCAAGGTGACATTACCTATCAGGAATTCCCAGAAGTTTCCACCTTTGGTATAAGCTGCTACTTCAGCATACATCGCTCCGACATTTAAGTCGGGCAGGGTATAGGCAGGATTGAAAAGGCTCATAATGTAGTGGAACCATTCAATCGGTTGTAGTGAGAAGAAGATAGCAGTGATTAAAATAGCTTTGTCACTCCATTTGCGTACGATAAACAGTACGATGCCGACCACAACGAACAGAAGCAACACATCTCCTGCCGGAAAAAAGGCAGCATTGAGAGTAGCAAAGCCTGCAAGCAATACCATTCTCCATAAGAAACGGTAGCCGAAGTCTTTTCCTTTCAACTGCTGGTTGTGCGATTGGATATAGAAAGTGAATCCGAAAAGCAGGGCGAAGATTGCATAAGATTTTCCTGCAAACAATGAGAATGTTGCATTAAATACTCCGGCATCTAAAATGGTAAGCCATTCGGGAGAACTTTCCGGATAGACGGGGAAAATGAAATGCTCCAGGTTATGTACCAAGAGGATAGCCATTACGGCAAAACCTCTGAGAGCGTCTACTACTTCAATTCGTGGTGTTTTTGTTGATAATTCCATGGGGTTGATTTATGATTGTTTTTTTAGTGAATATTCGTTTTACCCATTTGTTGGCAGGCTTTTCAAAATAATAAAAAGAAAGCAGGCTGAGTATAATGGTGATGCAGAGAATGACGGGGACACTTATTGTCCATTGTATCTGCCAATGATAGTGGGCGGACATTCGCATATATGCATCTATGATAAACAAATGTATCAAGTAGAAACTATAACTGATTTCTCCGCCTATGATTAAGAACCGGTTGGATAGCAATCGGGATATGCCTCCCTGTTGTAAGGCGAATATAAGAATGATTAGCGAGACGGGTAACCAGTAATAACAAGAATAGCGATAGACTTTAGGAATGTCTGCGGCGCAGAGGAAGAACAGTAAAAATAAGGCAACGGCTCCTGCCTCTAATAAAGTTCCGGTGGAATAAAAAAGTTTTTTATTACATAATGACCGGTAGAACTGGTAAAGCAGGACACCTACGAAAAAGTCAGGCAGGCGGGTGAATGGATTTACATACCAGTATGCTTTGATTTGCTCCTCGTTGGTCAGATACATGCCTGCCAGCATAATTGGAAGACAGATGAGCAGTGTGATAAACAGACTTCTTTTGGTATGCAAGAAAGGAACAATCAGAGGAAAGCAGAAATAAAACAACTGTTCGCATCCCAAACTCCACGAAGGACTGTTGAATGAAAAGAAGTAGTCGGCAGAGGGGAAGAACGGTTGTAGGAGAAAGGTGGAGGCGGTAAAGTGTTTTATCCAGTCTGCCGTGCCGCTATATTGAACGTATCCTCCTATGCATACGGCAATTAATAATGTCAGTAAATGCAAGGGATAAATGCGGGCGAGGCGCGCTACCCAAAATGTTCGTTTGGTAGCGGTCTTTTCCAATAACTTCTCCTGATAGTTGTAAGCAATAATAAAACCGCTGAGCACAAAAAAGAAACTGACTCCGACAAACCCTTCTTTAAAGAAATGAGCATCGAAACTTGAATCAATGACGTAGCAGTGCGCCCCAAATACCATTAGGGCAAAGAATATCCGTAAAGAAGTTAATGTGTTAATCACGATACTTATCAGTTTTTTTGTATTCGACTGCAAAAGTAGTGTTTGCTTATGAGATAAAAATTCACATAGATTAAAAAAGAACTTAGGATTCGGAACGCAGACGGCTAAGATGTTGGGGAGTCATGCCAAGAAAGGAAGCTATATACCCCAGTTGGGCACGGTGAATGACATCGGGTTGTTCACGTAAGAGTTGTTCGTAACGTTCCTTAGCCGGAAGATAGAGCTGGTTGATATGGTGCATATCCATATATAGCAGGCATTCCTGATGAATAACCCGTCCCCAGTTGGCAATCTCGATGTTGGTTTCATAAATCCGATTCAAGTCTTCGATACGTATGGCATATAATTCGCAGTCCTCCAACAATTCTACATATTCGTATCCCGGTTCGTCGTGATACAAGTCTTTCATGGCAAAAGTGATATCACCTTCGCGTGAAAACCAGATCGTGATTTCTTCGCCGTCGTGTAAACAATAAGACCGGCAAAATCCTTTTTCGATAAAGTAGACGTGACGGTCTGCTACACCACCGCGTATCAGTAAGTGTTTTTTAGGAAGTTCCAGCTTTTCCATGTGACTGAAAAGAACCTCCAGAGAACTGTCCGATACCGGATAATATTGCCGGATACCTTTGATGATGTTTTCCATAGCCGATTATTTGTGAGAGCATTCCAGCCACCAGTCGATCATCTTTCGTGCGAGGCTCAGCTTTCGGGGAAGTTCCGGCAAGTTGTCCCGTGTGTAGAAGTCTCCGGAACTCAGTTCTTCCTCCTGCAACTTGATTTCCCCTCCGGCATAATCTGCAATGAACCCAACCATTAATCCGCTGGGATAAGGCCATGTTTGATTGCCGAAATAGGTGATGTTCGTCACATCCAGTCCCGTTTCCTCTTTCACTTCACGCGCTACGCACTCCTCTAATGTCTCGCCCGTCTCCAGGAATCCGGCTACGAGGCTGTTGAACGTTCCCTTGAAGTTACGGGCATGGACCAGGAGCAATGAATCTTCTTTTCTTACTAAGACGAGAATTGCAGTAGAAATAGAAGGATATACTTCCCGTCCGCATTTCGGGCAACGTTTCATGATGTCCTCTTTCTGTTCCATAGGAGTGCCGCAGGCAGAACAGAAACGACTGTTCCGGTCCCAGTGCAGAATCTCATGCGCTTTTCCTGCTGCCTGATAGTGAGATAGCGGTAGATAATCATAAGAGGCACGAAGTCCGGTCATTACATACTGTGCCGATTCTTCAAAAGGCGAGGAGAGGGAGAAAGACTTGCAAGTCTTTCCCTCTAATGTTGTGATAGTATGTACCGTCGTTTTTTCTTTAATAGTGATAGGCGGAATTTCTCCATAAGGAAGAGCAAATGCGCCGTTCTCTTTCTTCTCAAGTAATAGCTGGTCTTTATAAAAGACGAACCACCATGATTGCGTTGTTTCATTCATTTTAATCTTCTTCTTTTGCTTCGCGCTGCGAAGGTATAAAAAACTGTATTGATATTTAATACTTTGTCTGATAAAATGTCAATGGATTAACTTAATACAATACGCTGTTCGATACCGATTTCCCGAATGAAATAATTATCGTGCGAAATGGCTATGACGGTACCTGTATAGTTCCTGATAGTCGCAGTGATGATGTCGATACTCTGTATATCCAGATTGTTGGTCGGCTCGTCCAGAAGCAGGATGTCCGGGCGCTGTAAGAGGAGCTGAATTAGGGCAATTTTTGTCTGCTGTCCGCCCGAAAATTCACCGATCGGTTTTTCCAGATCTTCGAGCGCAAAACCAAATTTCTGGAACATCGTTTCCATATCTTTTTTCCAGCTGTACCCGTGCAGACTCTCGATTCTCCTCTCCAGAAAATCGTACTCCGCCAGCAGCTTTTTGTGATCTTCCGTCTCGGCGAGCAGCTTTTCGATTTCCTTTTTTCGTGCCTCGCACGCAAAGACTTCTGAGAAAGCCTTCTCCAGCT
>OMFK01000771.1_pt1 | contig 11562 bp, 7 predicted proteins | sample 1645651 | NCBI WGS metagenome assembly OMFK01 (sample SAMEA103958124, study PRJEB25191) | human gut metagenome | biome: human-associated habitat [ENVO:00009003]; feature: intestine environment [ENVO:2100002]; material: feces | place: Germany | collected 2013/2015
CGGCCGTCTCCACATTGTTGATTTCTATCCACGCTCTCCTTGCGGAGAGCGACGCCCCGCAGCAGGAAAACGGGCAGGCTGCGACCATTTCTATCCACGCTCTCCTTGCGGAGAGCGACATCAATCGCAGGTCTGATCACATCAAACGGAACATTTCTATCCACGCTCTCCTTGCGGAGAGCGACGATACGGACAACAATTCTGGAAGAGGTAATACCATATTTCTATCCACGCTCTCCTTGCGGAGAGCGACGTCCGAAAACGTCAAATCGTCCCCATAAAACAGAATTTCTATCCACGCTCTCCTTGCGGAGAGCGACAGTAGGACAGAAACGATTCTTGCAAAAGTTGGCGATTTCTATCCACGCTCTCCTTGCGGAGAGCGACCCGGGTAAAATCTGGTCAACAGCGTTCGCCGCGTAATTTCTATCCACGCTCTCCTTGCGGAGAGCGACGCCAACAGCCAGCAGGGCAAAAACAACGGACATGAATTTCTATCCACGCTCTCCTTGCGGAGAGCGACATGTATCATACAGCTGATAGAGTGAGGGCTTATATTTCTATCCACGCTCTCCTTGCGGAGAGCGACGCCGCGGGGCGATTTATGTTATCTTGATAATATAATTTCTATCCACGCTCTCCTTGCGGAGAGCGACTGTTTCTTTTGCGTAAAATTACTATTACAGTTGATATTTCTATCCACGCTCTCCTTGCGGAGAGCGACCCCGTCATCTGCTTCATTGTCTCCGTAATATGCTTATTTCTATCCACGCTCTCCTTGCGGAGAGCGACGCCAACAGCCACGGGGAACGACCAAGACAACATATTTCTATCCACGCTCTCCTTGCGGAGAGCGACCACGAAACGGTTTAGCGATGCGCTGGAATACCTGTATTTCTATCCACGCTCTCCTTGCGGAGAGCGACCCGCGGCTGGACGTTAAATATTAACGGTCCGATATTTCTATCCACGCTCTCCTTGCGGAGAGCGACGCGGAAACTGCCCATCAGACTGCCAACGGCTTTGCATTTCTATCCACGCTCTCCTTGCGGAGAGCGACGTTTCGCGTTTCAGGCAGCGCGAAACAGGCAACGTATTTCTATCCACGCTCTCCTTGCGGAGAGCGACGCATCAAGCCAATCTTCGGCAAAATCAACACCAATTTCTATCCACGCTCTCCTTGCGGAGAGCGACCGGATCTGCCAGGGGGATAAGTTCCGAAACAGCAATTTCTATCCACGCTCTCCTTGCGGAGAGCGACTAAAAAACCCTGAAGCTGTTAGCAAGTACATGATATTTCTATCCACGCTCTCCTTGCGGAGAGCGACAAGTCCTCTTTTGGCAATCCATACAAAAAGCCATATTTCTATCCACGCTCTCCTTGCGGAGAGCGACCATACTTGTCAATACTTTCTTTAAATTTTTTTTGAATTTCTATCCACGCTCTCCTTGCGGAGAGCGACCAACTGTACATCAATAGGACGGCCAAAACGATTGTATTTCTATCCACGCTCTCCTTGCGGAGAGCGACAAAATAATGGCAAAAGCAACTACTATGGGCCCCATATTTCTATCCACGCTCTCCTTGCGGAGAGCGACAGCAAAAGTGCACAAAACAGTGGGGCACTTTTGCGCATATGAAACAAATTTTATGGGGATTGCATCTTCATGCTGACAGGCAAGGCTGTATTTTACCCTTTCTGCCCCTGTTTTTTCCATATTTTCTGGTGCGAAGGAACCGGGAATTTTATGATTGCCTTCCCCTCGCACTAAGCAAACAAGATTCCATCCTGATCAAAATCCGGGTGCAGACCCACATGCTCGACTTTGCTTTTGTAATGGTTTCCCAGTTGATAAAAGCGCAGGCTGTCCGATTCCGAATCGATCAGTTCGGTCAATTTTGCTTTGAACATCGTGTATTGCGCGGCATCCAGCAGGCACTCAAATACGGAGTTTTGCACCCGCTGGCCGTAGTCTACACAGACTTTTGCTACTTTGCGCAGCCTGCGACGACCGGCGGCTGTTTCGGTGTTGACATCATAGGTTACAAGCACCAACATAACGGCACCTCACTTCCAGAAAAACGGTGGGTACACTTCCAGGTCGCCGCGCAGAGCACGGGCCAGCAAAAGCGCCTGAACATAGGGCACCAGCCCCCAGGGCAGTTTTTCTTTCAAAAACGGATGGGTGATCTCTTCCTTCTTTTTGTTCTGCCATGCGGTCAGGAAAGCTTTGCGGCCATCATCCGTCAGCAGTACGGCACCATTTTCCTGCTTTTGCAGGTGTTTTGCCGTGATGATCTTTTGATTGATGCAGCTGATGACCAGCCGGTCTGCATAAACCGCCCGCAGTTCTTCCATCAGGTCAAGTGCCAGACTTTTGCGGCCGGGGCGCGGGCGGTGCATAAAGCCAACATAAGGGTCCAGGCCCACAGCGGTCAAGGCGGATGCACACTCCCGCGCCAGCATGCTGTAGGCAAACGAAAGCAGCGCATTCACATTGTCCAGCGGTGGACGGCGGCTGCGGCCCTCAAACACAAAATCCTGCTTTTGCTGCAGAATCAGGTCATTCAGGCGCTGGGCTGCCTCACCTTCCAGGCCGCGCAGCTGTTCCGGATCATCGCTGGTCTGTATCAGCGGCAGCGCGGCGGCCAGCTGGGTGGAGGTGCGTTTCAGTTTTTCGACCGGGACACGCTGGGGATGATCGCGGGTTGCGCGTTCCAGCACCCAGCGTGCGTTATACACTTTACCAAGGATAAAGCTCCGGGCATAGCGACAGCTCTGGGCCGGGTCATCCGACACGCGGTACTGCGTCTGACGCAGCAGCACATTGCCGCGTTCTTCCCCCACGGTGCGGGCCTGAAATCTGCCATACGGGTCAAAAAAGCAAAGGTCAATGCCCCGCCGGGCACAAGCTCCCATCAAAGCGGGGCTGGCACCCGCGTAAGTAAAGCAGACGATGCCTTCCAGCGTATGCAGGGCATAGCGGTGGGTTTCCTGCTTATTGCGGGTAACAACAAGGTTTTCGCCATCCAATGTCAGGTAAGCGTCCTCATTGATGACAAACAGGGTGTTGAGCAGCTTTCTCATGGCGCGCCCTCCTCAATATGCTCCCGCAGATACGCCGCCGGGTCTGCCTGCTGATACAGCGCCGGCAGGCAAAGCTCTTTCAGTGAGCAGGCATTGCAATGCTTGCCGGGTTTGCTTTTTGGGGTATAGCCGCGCGCAAACAGGCGGTTCATCTCATCCGCCATGGTCTGCGCGGTGCTGCGCAGTTCCGGTGTCAGGGAAACATGTTCCCGCTGCCGGGTTTCTTCATAAAAGATTTCCCCTTCCGGCACCTCGCACACCAGCATTTCTTCCAGCGCCATGGCCTGTGCGCAGAGCTGCAAACGGTCGGCATCGTTTACCTTGCTGCGGCCATGCTTATATTCCACGGGCATGGGCTGCCACAGGCCGCGGCGCCCCTGCAATGACACGCCGTTTGGATCCTTGTGAAACTCTACCACATCGCAGTCGCCGGTCAGTTTTAAGCGGTGGCTGACTACCCTCATACCGCGGGCGATCAGCAAATCGCCGCGTTTTTCCGTCAGGGTAACATCATGGCAGCGGGTATGCTGCAGGCGGCCTTCGGCGGTGCGTTGGTTTTCGGACCATTGTTGTTCCAGGTGTATGAGCGCCCACTGACGGCGGCAAAAGCTGAAATGCTGGATACCGGACATCAGCAGGTAATCATCTGGGGAAACCATTACGACAGCCTCTCACACGTTACCCCTGCCGGAAGATTTTCATCCACGGTCACCACATAGTCATGGTAGCTGCGCGGGAAGGCTACCCCTTCGGCACGCGTGACATGCACTGCATCAAACAGTTTATAGGACGGCGCATTGCCCAGCTCCGAATCATGCTTGAACACGATCAGTTCCCGAACTGCCATTTTGCCGCGGGCTGCACTGTGGTCATTTTCAAACATATTCAGGATTGCCTGCCACAGCAGCTGCAGGTCATCCTCTGAGAATCCTGTAGTTTTGCGGGCAAGGTTGGCCGAAACATAACCCTCTGCACGGTACAAACCATACGGGATCACATACTTGCGGCCCATCTCAGTGCCTTTTCGCTCTGCATCCGCTTCGGTCGTAATGGCAATACGGGTAATGGTCACTTCCTGCGGGAGAACAGGGTCTACCGAGCGTGCAAAGCTCAACTGAACCGGGCCACGCACCTGCCCACAGTTCAGTGCGCCTTTTACAAAGGTTGTCATAACGGCGCCAAATGTGCGGATATCATAAAAGTTCTGGCACATAAAGTCCCGGATTTTACGGTCCAACTCCGGGTCACCTTTCTTGGCGACTTTCAGGGCATCCTTGGCATCAGCATCAATGCCCAAGTATTCGAGTGCTTTTTTATCGCTGCGGTTCAGGGGGACCTGATCTTTAATGTAAATCTGGTATCCCGCTTCATCTTCTTTGGCCACTTCGACATAGTTGCGAATCTTACGCTTTAAGCAGACATCTGTAACAATGCCATATCCCGTTTCCGGGTCAACGCGCGGCATGTTGCCTGCATCCGGATCGCCGTTCGGATTTCCATTTTCAACGTCAAACAGAATTACAAAATCATACCGGTTTTTGATTGCCTGTGCCATTGTTATTCCTCCACTTTCTTTGTATAGCGTTCCTGTGTTTGATGATAATAGCCGAGAATAAAAGAGCCCTGTTCCGGCAGAGTCAGCCGTGCTGGGAAGCTTCCTTCTAATTTGCCGCCTGCCAAGGCTGCGATCTGCTTATCGTAATAAATCTTTTGTGGCTTGCTCATTTTTTGCATATGCTTTTGTGCCAGCATCAGAATTGTCGGGAATACAGTAGCTGGGGTGGATGCCGCCGCATTAAAATATCTGTCCTTGATGGTTGTATTGATATCCGGGTTTACCGCCATCTGGATTGCTTCCAGCACAGCAAAAAGCTGACCCATAACATACGGTTGATAATTTGTTTCCTTGTTATTTTCCACAGTTAATACCTCCTTTGGGCAACGGGGATCTTCATTACGCAGGTAGTATGCTTTTATAATAGCGGCACGGCCGCGTGTTACTTTTTGCTCTGCGCGGATACGCATCATAACGCCATCCAGCAGGGTTGCCGGGTACCTTGTATTATTCAGGATTGCACGCAAGACATCGCCTGCCAGCTGCGGTGATGCCGATGGGCTGCGGGAATTGGTGTTGACAGTTTCCTGCAGTAGCCAGTACAGCCCCAGCCGCGGGAATTTATCATAAGCAGGGCGCACAATCTCTAAGCGGTCATAATGCTTCTGCACATTATCAAGCAGCGTTTGAAATGTATCCTGCCAGAAAAAGCGAACCGAGAGGCGCGCCGCATTAGGGGCCAAGCCAAGCACATAAAAGTGCCTTTGTGGGTCAAGTGTCACGTTCTGCCACTCTACACGCTGTCCATGGACCAGCTTGTCCACTGCATTTCGCACATCGCTTTCGCTGACAGGCGCATCCATGGCAAACAATGCATCCATTGCTACCTGCTGGTAGGCGGTCTCACCACCTGCTGCCCAGCAGACAATGGTGGTATCGCCCACGCGCTGAACATGTTCCCTGTCTGCCAGCAGATAGTTTAATGCCTGTGCATAGGCAAAGGCCGCATAACTGCCAACCGGCGCATTGCCCCCCTGTTCATGTCCGTATGAGCAAAAAGCGTCCGCATTAAAAGAAACAATCGATGCGCCGGAAGACTGTGCCCCGGTCACGCCTTTAATCGCCGGGTGCAGGCGGGCAAGCGGTGCCTTTTGCCCTGTAACCAGGCATCGGATTTCCGGTGCATCCGTGTTCTTATCACACTGCCGCTGCCAGGCTTCCTGTATTTCCGGATCGTCCTGAACATAGTTTTCCCGAATCAGAAATACCAGATTGCCACCCTTGTAAAGTTCCTTGAGACTTTGTTCCAGCGCTGGATTCTGCTCCGCCGCCTTGGGGTCCCAGTTTATAAAAAAGTTCCGCACTGCCTGTGCCGCCTGACCGGGAACATTTTGTAAAATGGCAAGATGCAGCTCCTTTGCAGCGGCAAAGCACTGCATTGCACGCTCCGGTTTGCCTTTTCCGTCAATGCCGAGCATGTAAGCACTGTTATCACACAAAAAATTGGCTGCCACACCACTAGAGCGTTTAACCTGTTCCGGAACTTGCAGCTGACATGGAGCAAGCACTGTTTTTTTACCGCGCTTTTCCTCTTGCTGCAAGGGGTGCAATGCCATCAGTTGGCCGTTTTCATCCAGTTCCAAAGCCCAACTGACTTTTGCGCTTGTCCAACCGGGGCGCGTGATTTTGCCATTGGCCAGCAAATCTTCATAGCATTGTACCAAAGCCTGTAAAATCATCGGTACACCTCGCAGTCTGCCACATTCAACACACCATGTTCCAATTTTGCATGGAAATACATCGGGGTTATGTTCTGCGGGTCAGTGTAGTTAAAGTCATATAGCATGAATCCCAAATCCCGTGTTTCCTCAATGGTCGGGATTGGCCCGCCGGGCCATGCGCGGAATGCGGCAGGAAATTCACGGCACCCAAGATAGGGAGTATGAAAACACTGACCCCTGGACATGCGCCGGGTAACAATATCCTGGAACTTTCCCGGATTGTCGCTCGGTGCCGCACGGTCAGTCATCTCAAATTCTGCCTCAATCACATAATGAACATCCTGCAGCACCATGGCCGCACGCTGAACGATCTGCTGGGGCGTGGCAAGGTAAAGCTCTTTCCCTGTTCCCTGCATCGCGCTGCGTACATCGGAACAAAGAATTTTGCTTTTTACTTCGTTCCGACGGATGTTGGTAAAGCGGATGGGATTCATGACATAGATTTTCCGGATTTTCCACCGTAAACCGGGGTGGTAATAGATTGCTTCTACTATGCCGCGTGCCGCGGAAGGGGTGAGGACTTCATATGAAACCCTTTCGACTTTTAGCTCAGGCCTCGAGAGCAAAGCATAATTCCCCCATACTTCCAGCTGGATCATCTGCATCAACTCCTTTGCATTTCTATTTTCATTTGTTTTTAATTTACATTTTTGCTATAGTTTCAATATACGCTACTTGGCACCAAATGTCAATCCTTTTATCATGTATACTTTTTGTTTGCTTTTCATCCGGTTTTCTTTTATAATAAGTTGCGTCGGCAGCTTATGCCGTGGATAGAAATAGTTGATTTTACTTTAGCGCACAAAAACGGCAGGGCAGGCTCCCTGCCGTTTTTGCTTTATGCAAACCAGGCTGCTCCCGTTTCAGCTTCCATAGCAAGGCCCGTGTTGTTATCGTAAAGGCTTCCGTCCGTTAATTCCCGTATGCCTTCACTGATTTGGCAAACTGCCCCGGCATTCTCCAGCGTTTTCAGATGATCCGGGTAAACCGGAACACCATATTGCCCCAGTTGACGGAACAAAGTTTTGCTTACCTCTCCTGCACGCAATCGTGCAAGCAAATGTTCCCCTTTCCCTTGGGGAATGTATACGGTCACGGCAGGTGTTTCAATTAAGCGGAACCTCTCTGCCGCTGTTGCAAAGGGGAAAATGCGCCCTTCCATATCCTGCTCGAACCCTTGCAGAATTTGCTGTTCATCCAGTCTTTTATCTCCTTTTAAGGTACGGTAAAACAGAAAGTATGTTTCGATTGCTTCCAGAGATGCCAGATCTGCATATTTTTTCAGGACGCTTTGCGTTGCGGATACATTCTGTTCCAGCATGCGCGGTACATGCTGCCCTTCCAATGTGAAAATCTGTACCAAGCTCTGCTCCGCCGGGCGTCTTCCCTCTCGATTGCAGCGCCCCGCCGCCTGCAAAATGGAATCCAGACCTGCTTCCTCGCGGTACACAGCCGGGAAATCCACATCAACACCCGCTTCGATCAAAGAAGTTGATATCACACGGCAGGGCAGCCCATCTTTTAAGCGTTCCCGGATTTCCTGCAATAACTGTTTGCGATGGGCTGGGTATAGCAATGTTGTCAGGCAATAGCTGCCCTCTTTGGGCAGGTTATTGTATAATTCCTGTGCTGTTTTTCTCCGGTTTACAATACACAGCACTTGTTCCTGCGCTGCCAGTTCTGCGCCAAGCTGGCTTTGTTCCAACTCTCCGCGCATTTTCAGCGTTGTACGCCGGAATGCCTGATATTGCTCTTTGGGATGTGGGCAAAGTTCCGTCATCTGCAGCCCAGGCGCCAGTTCATCAAACAAGGGCTGCAAAGCTGGTTGTGTGGCCGTGCACAGTACCGCTGCTGCGCGGTAATGCTGTACCAGCTGCGCGATTGCCGCAACGCAGGGGCGCAAATAAGGAACCGGCAGGTTTTGTGCTTCGTCAAAAATGACCACGCTATTTGCAATGTTATGTAATTTACGGCATTGTGACGCATGGTTGCCGTAAAGTGATTCAAAGAATTGCACGGATGTGGTAACCACCACCGGAGCATCCCAGTTTTCCGCCGCCAATGCTTTGCGGTAGGCTGCCGGCTCATCATCTTCCTTGGCAGAGTAGTCCACCCCTGAATGGTGTTCCAAAACATTTTCTGCTCCTAATATTTCCGAAAACACATCCGCGGTCTGGTCAATAATGGATGTATAAGGGATCACATAAATAACCCGGTCCATATGGTTCTTTACAGCTAGCGAAAGCGCAAATGCCAATGACGCTACCGTTTTTCCCCCGCCTGTAGGAACGGTCAGGGAATAAAGGCCGCGCCGCCCTGTTTGCCCTGCCGTTGTACAAGCACTCAAAATTGAACTGCGGCGCTGATTCAAGGTTCCCTGGGGATTGCTCCATTTTGCGGTATATTGGTTCAACCTTTTCAGCAGTTCATCCATTGTCTGGCCTTGTCCGCGCGGTTTAGGGCTGCTCATAAAGTTTTCCGTATCCAGATAGTCCGCATCGACCAGGCAGGAATACAACATCCGGGTATAAAATGCCTGTGTAAAACGATTTTCCTTCATCATTTCCGGCTGGGGCGGTATGGACGGCAGTTTAATCTCTTTCGTCCATTGGGTATAGGGTTCAACGCTCTTTTTCAATCGCCCAAACATTGTCGCATCCTGCGCGGTATCGCTTCGGCCTCCTCCATCCGGCAGGCCGCTATGGTGTCCCGCAATAGCAAAAGCCAGTGGGATTTGACCATATCGGGCAGCCACCTGTGCACCAGCCGTTGAGTGATCCACTTTTTCTCCGCCTTGCAGGCGCTTTTGAAACTTTGTACTATATTTACCAATATCATGCAGTAATCCAAGCCAAGTTCCCTGTTGCTGGGCATCAAAGGCTGCTGCAAATTGCCCACATAGGACTGCCGTTCCCTGCAAATGGTCCGCTACCGTTTGGACGCGGGTTCCGTCTTCACTGATATGAGCCAGCATCTTTTTCTCCTGGTGCATAATCAAACTCCCTTCTGTTTTGCTTTTCTCTATTATAGCAGATCACTCATCCCATAATTCGGACTTTCACTCCAGTTCTGCAATCTTTGTCATACTATCCAAATTTATCCATGTAGAATTGTTAGCTATTCCCATTAGCAGATATTTTTGATAAAATAAGATATTATAGGGTTTATGAATTCACTTTCTTATATTACTTCTTCATCTTACCGAAAAATCATTTACGCAAGGAGTGAAAGGCCATGAAAAGGAAGTTATTCTCATTTTCCGCCAGTGTTATCACCGCAATAATGCTTACCGCTTGTGCTGCAGCGCCAGAAAATAAACCTGCTTCCTCCGCTGCTCTTTCCCCGACCAGTGAAGCTATTGCCACAGCTATACCATCCACTAGCAATGCCAACTGGAAGTTACCGCCGCAATATGATTTTGACGAGATGATTCCTCTCTTCTCTCGCGAAACCCACACTGCCGGTTACGCCGCTGCCCGAAATCTGTACGCTGTGCGCAAGGGCGAACGCTGGAGCCTGTTTAATGCTGCCAACTGTAATGCTTTTCTGGAAGATTTGTCAGAAAGCATCCCGTACCTGTATGGTGAGCAGGAGCTCTCCATTGGGGTAGATGATACATACGATTACCAGAAGCTGAATGCCCTGGAAGAACAGATTAACCAGGAGCTGGTTGCCCAACAAATGCCTTTTACAACCATGCTGGGCGGGCACGGCGGGTATGGCATCCAGTGGATTTTAGGTGACAGCCAGATTTACCGTTCTGCTATTGGTGTCTATACATTTAGTGGCACGCCCATCGAACAGGTGTATGCTCCTGATTTGGTTGGCATCCAGCAAGGCATTTGGGATGATGAATATGCCGGTTATCTTGTTGACAATTCTGCACCTTTTGCCGTTGCGGATAAAAACGGTACAATTTTAACCGATTTCGACTACCAGGATGCCTGCATGGCCGGTGAATCTTTAATCGCGGTAAAGGATGCAGCCGGTAACTGGGGATATTGCGACCAAAACGGTGCTTTAGTAATCCCCTGCATTTATCAACCGCAGATGAGTTTGTCCATCATGAACGAAACTGTTGAATATCCTTACGCAGACTTATCCGGCATGGTAGTTGTGAAAAATCAATCCGGACAAAAGCTGGTTCTGGATGTTTACGGCAATGAGATAATTTCCGCTGGGCAATATGAAGATTTAGCCCCCGCGCGCGATGGCTGCGTATGGGCAAAACAGAATGGCCTTTGGGGCTTGCTGCAAGTACAGGATTATACCGAAAACAATGCCGACGTTATTCTGCCGGATGGATGCGTTGCACCAGATGTAACGCTTAGCCGAATTGATAGCCTTTGTACCTACACCACTGCTGATCATGGGCTGGTTATGCGTAAAGGTCCCGGTACAAATTATGAAAAAATGGATAATATCCCCTACGGTATCATCGTATGGGAATGCGGCTATAGCAGCAATGTGCCTGACTGGGTTGTTGTATATTACAATGGGATTTATGGTTGGGTCAGTGATGAATACTTGGCTACCCACTATTTATTCCACTAGTAAATAATAAATAAAAAAGCAGGTGTTCATGTAGAAACGATATCGTCCTCCACGTGAATACCTGCTTTTTATAGCTTCTTTTATTATATCTGTTCTGTGCCGCTATTTGTCTCTGTATGAAATAAATAGCCGCTTATGCATTTGAATGAAGTGTTCTGTTTGTTTGCTTTTTTACTTAAAAGAATCGCGTAGGAGGCTCTCTTAACGAAAGCGCCGACCTCTCACACCACCGTGCGTACCGATCGGTACACGGCGGTTCAACCGCATAAGTGCAAGGACTCGTAGTAGCGCCTGAGGATACTAAAATATCCTGCTCCTGCGAGTCTTTCGTTTGCAATGGAACCTTTTAATACAGGACTACCGGCGATACGCCAATAACCCAGTCTGGAATTGCCCCACTGGTACTATTCCAAAATTCTTCGTTTGAGTTTCATTACTCATCGATATAATCTTTATCGAACCACTCGCCTAGCGAGTGGTTTTAGACATACAAAAAAAGCACCCTAGCTTACGCTATGGTGCTCTCCCTGGTGACCCGTGCGGGAATCGAACCCACGTTAACGGCGTGAGAGGCCGCTGTCTT
>OMFK01000794.1_pt1 | contig 11321 bp, 9 predicted proteins | sample 1645651 | NCBI WGS metagenome assembly OMFK01 (sample SAMEA103958124, study PRJEB25191) | human gut metagenome | biome: human-associated habitat [ENVO:00009003]; feature: intestine environment [ENVO:2100002]; material: feces | place: Germany | collected 2013/2015
GCATACGAGATCGGTCTCGGCATTCCTGCTGAACCGCTCTTCCGATCTATTCCGTACATCATCGCGCCGATATACCGGAGATTCATACATAACAATGCCGATTCTCCTTGCTTTAAGTTCAGAAATTCACAAGTCAAGCGTGCACTTTGCATCATTTGGTCTTTACGTACAATCAGTTCTTTGGGCGTACCTGTGGAACCGGAAGTATGAACTGTTATGACCGGAGAATCATTAAACCACTCATTCAGGAAAAGGTATAAATCCCATAAAGCAGAAGGAGTATTTTCTGCTCCTTCTGCTATAAACCGGGCTATATCTTCAGGAGTATATTCTTTTCCTTCCAATAGCAAATGTTGTTGTTGTCGGTCGAATATCATCGGATATTATTAAATAGCATCATTACAAAACCACAGGCAATCTTTTCTTATTTCAAGAGGCATTTCTACATTATCCGTAAAAAGCAATCCTGTTCCCAAGCCCTGCGGTAACGGATTATCAAACGTAGCACACCACTGGGCGATAGCGTTCAGCCCGATATTCGACTCCAGAGCGGAAGTAATCCACCAGCCAATCTGCCGTTTCTCCGCCTCGGATATCCATTCGTTTCCTCCGCATACTCCTCCATGAAGGGAAGGTTTGAGGATAATGTATTGCGGACGAATTGCTGAAAGCAGTTTTTGTTTTCCTTCCAGTGTATTGCATCCTATGAGTTCCTCGTCCAAAGCAATCGGTAAGGGAGATTCGGAAGTGAGGCGTGCCATTTCTTCCCATTGCCCGGCACGGATAGGTTGTTCGATAGAATGTAAGTCAAGTTCGGACAGGCGTTTCAGCTTTTCCATTGCATCCACCGGAGAGAAAGCACCGTTGGCATCGACACGCAGTTCGATTTCTTTAGAGGAAAAGCGGGTACGGATATGACGAAGCAATGCCAATTCTTCTTCAAAGTTGATAGCACCGATCTTTAGTTTGATACAACGGAATCCGGCCTCCATTTTCTTCTCTATCTGGGAAAGCATTTTATCAAAGTCTCCCATCCAGATAAGCCCGTTTATCGGAATCCCTGCCTCACCACGTGAGAAAGCCGTATCGCATAATGCCCAACTTCCTGCAAAGAAGTGCCGGATAGCCGTTTCCAAACCAAACAGGATAGAGGGATAATCACACAAAGAGTCTACATCCAGCCTTCCCTGCCGTTCTTCCAACCGACGACAGGCTTTAGCCAGGATAACTTCATAATCGGGAAGGTCGTCACAACTCAATGCGGGCAAAGGCGCGCACTCTCCTATCCCTACCCTACCCGGAAAATCAGGAGACGTCAGATGAAGATACCAGACTTTACGTGTCGTATATATGCCTCTGGAAGTTCCTGCCGGTTGCCTGAAATGAAGCAACCGGGGAATAATTTCTACTTTACAGTCCATTATGAATGTCAGGGGAACTTAGGATATTGTTTAAAGTTCGGTTTGCGTTTTTCCAGAAACGCATTCTTTCCTTCCTGAGCTTCATCCGTCAGATAATAAAGCAATGTGGCGTCACCTGCCAGTTCCTGAATACCAGACTGGCCATCCAGTTCGGCATTCAGTCCCGCTTTAATCATGCGCAGAGCCAACGGGCTGAGCAACATCATTTCTTCCGCCCACTGCACATATTCATCTTCCAGTTGTTCCAACGGGACTACTTTATTGACCAGTCCCATATCCAGAGCCTCCTGTGCAGTATACTTCCGGCAAAGGAACCAGATCTCACGCGCTTTTTTCTGTCCTACCACCCGCGCCAGGTAAGAGGCTCCGAATCCTGCGTCAAAGCTGCCTACACGGGGACCGGTCTGTCCGAAGATGGCATTTTCCGAAGCAATGGACAAGTCGCAAACCACGTGAAGCACATGGCCACCACCGATAGCAAATCCGTTTACGGCGGCAATCACCGGTTTCGGGATACTGCGAATTTGTTTCTGTACGTCCAATACGCTCAGACGGGGAATACCGTCTTTACCAATGTACCCGCCACGTCCTTTCACATTCTGGTCGCCTCCCGAACAAAATGCTTTATCTCCGGCTCCGGTAATTACAATCACATCAATGTCCGCTTCTTCCCGACAGATACGCAGTGCGTCGCTCATTTCAGCAGTTGTGGTCGGAGTGAAAGCGTTCCGATAACGTTCACGGTTGATAGTGATACGTGCAATCCCATTATAGTAATCAAAGAGGATATCTTCGTATTCTCTGATGGTTGTCCATTCTCTTTGTGTTGACATAATCTATTTTTGTTTTAGTTGATGATAATAATCTTTCAGTATACGTGCATCTTTATTTTTATTGCTGAATACTTCCATCAGAACCGGTTGTTCCATGGCTTCCGGTTGTGTGAAGGTTTTCATCGCTTCGGCAAGCTGTTCTTCATTCTCTACCCGTTGATAAAGGAATCCGCGTTCTTCCGCCCATCCTTTGGCAGATGTCTTGTGAACGGCTGTAATATACTTGTGCGATGTACCCGACATATCCAGTCCGGGTAATGTATGGAAAATCTCCCCTCCTCCGTTATTCAGCAAAAGGATGCGCAGATTGGGACGGACATTCACATTCCACAAAGCATTCATGTCATAGAAGAAGCTCAAATCCCCGATAGCTATAAAATTCAGCTTGTCGGAAGCAGCCGCATAACCGACAGCAGTAGAAAGCGATCCTTCGATACCACTCGTCCCCCGGTTACAACAGATTTCGACAGTGGAAGGAACGGAATACAACTGTGCATAGCGGATCACGGAACTGTTCGCCAGATGAAGCGCACATAATTCCGGCAGGCCTTTTATCAATGCACCAACAGCCGCCATTTCCGAATACGCAAAATCGGGTTCGGGGATAATCTTACAATAGTTTTCCCACACACGGGGATATTCCGGTGTACGGTTGTCCATCAAGCTTGCTATTTTCTCCAAAAACTCAAACGGGTCCATTTCAATGACTGTTGTCAATGCTCCGTAGAGGTCGACTATCTCACCGTCAGGAGAGATGTGCCAATGTTCTTTGGGCGGATGTTGACGAAGGAACTTCTTCAGTCGTTTGGAAACAACGTGCCCGCCATAGGTAATCAGTAGTTCGGGAGTCATCTGGTCTATCTTCTCCTCAGGCATTGCGTAAATCGCCGCATCGAAGTTTTTCACCGGAATGCCGGGTACGGTTTGATTACCGATATGTTCCGTCAACCAGGCAAAGTGTTTATATAATAATTTGGTATGTTTCTTCTCGAACAGATAGATAAGATTCATCTGACCGACAATAATCATTCGTTTCTGATATTTATTCATCCGGTCAATGAGGTCATTATAATCGCGGTCATACACGTTCAACCCCTGATAACGGGTGATTACACGCACTTCCGGCAATGTGTCCGACGTAAACTGAAACAGAGGTTCGGAAATAGGAACGTTGATATGTACCGGTCCTTTCCCATGATGTTTCGTTTCCAACAGGGCTTCGTTCACCAGACGATTGCAATACCATTCATCTTCTTCCGTATGAATCTCCGGGAGGTTGACCGACTTCTTGACCAGATTCTGAAAAACACCGGGTTGCGGCAAGGTCTGTCCATCCATTTGTCCGATCCAGGCAGCAGGACGGTCGGCAGAAATAACCACCAGAGGAACATTCTGATAAAATGCTTCCGCCACAGCCGGATGAAGATTGAGCAACGCCGTGCCGGAAGTACAACAGACGGCAGCAGGTTTGCCGCCATTCAAAGCCAGCCCAATGGCAAAATAGCCCGCACTCCGTTCATCCGTCACCGGATAACAGGTAAAGTTCGGATGATTGGACAAGGTATGCACGAGAGGGATATTACGACTACCCGGACATAACACGACTTTCGTTATTCCATGTGCTTCGAGAAGCGCAACCAGTTGGAGTATGTTTTTCTTGTCTGTATACATAGTGCAGTGATAAGTTGTAAAGTTATATATTATGAGGTGATAGGCTGTGGGTCGTGCAGAGAGGCAGGTACAATAATCCGTCTCATGGTTTGCAACTTCTTTTCCGTTTCCAGCCACTCATCGTTCAGCTCCGAGGAGGCCAACAGTCCGCCACCGGCATAGAGAGTGAGTTGTTCTTCTTCGATGTGCATACAACGAAGATTGACGTATAAGTCCGTACGCCCATCCGGGTCGAGCCAGCCGATAAAACCGGAATAATAACGGCGGTCGTAGCCCTCATTTTCCAGAATAAACCGATAGGCTGTATCCTTCGGCAGTCCGCATACGGCGGGCGTAGGATGCAACACTTTCAGGAGGTCACCCAAACCTTTATTGTCTTGCAGAGAGAATCGGAAATCCGTTTTCAGATGCGACAAGGCGCCGGCATAAGCAGGATAGGGGCCGTTCTCCGTCGAATGAATCCCTAATGAAAGGAGTTGGCCACGGATGTAAGAGGAGACGTATTCCTGTTCTTTCCGATTCTTCTCATCCCAGACTTGCGGCAGTTTGCCGTCTTGCAGAGGTTGGGTTCCGGCCAATGCTACCGTATGCCAGTCGTCCTTTTCGCCCGACAAGATGATTTCGGGCGTACTTCCCAACCAGATACCTGTTTGGGGAGTATAACATAAGTATATATAGGAATGAATATAGCGTTGGCAAGCCGCGCGAAAGGCTAATGAAGGAGAAAATGCCGATGGTTTTCCGATAGTAAGTTTACGGGAAAGTACCAGCTTTTCAAAAGTCTTATCACGTAAGGCACTGATAAATGTACGAAAACACTCCGCATATTCCTCGGAACAGGAGGGATAGTCGGTTGACGGAATATCCCGCGGAACGGCGTCCGCATCATCTGCAAGAAGCAAAGGTTGCCCCGGCCCATTCGATTGAATCAGCAAAATGGGGCAAGTCTCGTTAGGTCGGAACGGAGCAATCACAAATCCTCTCTGCCCGTTTAGTTCCTGCAAATCGTATATCAGACGGACTGCCCCCTCCTCCTGTGTCACCAGGCACGGAATTTTCTCCCCGGGAATACGATAAACGGCAAACGGTTGCTTCCGTTCTATAAATGCATCAATAGTTGTCAAGTTACTTATTTCTTCGTCGGTTATCTTTTTTTCATCACACTGTTGACTACCCGTATGGAAGACACCAGTTTGTTGGTTGAAGTAAATACGTCCACATTCCATACATGGGACGAACGTCCCTTATGCACGATTGTTGCTACCGCACGCACCGTGTCTCCTTCGTGTGCAGAAGATATGTGGTTTCCGCTCACCTGCATTCCCACGACAATCTCATCGGGCTGGCAAAGAATCATCGAACCTAGTCCGGCAACTGTCTCCGCCAATGCAAGACTGGCTCCGCCATGCAGAATGCCGAACGGCTGACGGGTACGGTGATCTACCGGCATCGTCGCTTCCACACGATCTTCAGCGGCATACGTATATTGGATTCCTAAATTTCCCATTAAAGCGTGACGCGCCTGTGCATTCAGTTGGTCGAGAGGTATCTCCGCCGCACGCACTTCAGCTATAATTGCCTTTTCAACGGCAATTGCCACTCCGTCTTCTTCATTGGAAGCAGTCACATAGTCAGCACAAATCTTCACGGAATCCTGCGAGTGTCCCATAGCTACGCCGAGTCCGGCCAGTTGGATCATTGTCACATCACATACTCCGTCGCCGATAGCAATCACTTCTTCCCGCTTCACGTCCAGTTCTTCCAACAAAGCTCCCAAAGAGTTGGCCTTATCTATGGCACAAGGAACGACTTCCAGAAAATATGGCTCGGAACGGAAAACATCCAATGCTCCGTTCAGTCTTCTTTTCCAATGATCTTCCAGACCGATCAACGCTTCTTCATTATCGCTGACCAACATACACTTACAGGGTGCAAAATCAACAGCGGCAGAAAATTCCGTTTCCTCGATTATCCGCAGATTATTCAGCCGGGCTTCATTTTGAATATGTTCATTTTCAGGAGAGTCCGTAATAATCGTATCATCATGATAAGTGAATAAGGCAAAACCGTTTTTCCGAGCTTTCTTTTCCAGATACGGCAACATCTCCGGATTAATCCGCCGTTCGAACAGGATTTCCCCGTTCTGCGCATTTATAATCTGGCAACCATTATATGAAAGAATAAAGCCTCCATAGTTTCCAAGTTCGAGTGATTTGGCCAGTGGCATTAATCCATAGGTAGGTCTGCCGGATGCCAATACAATACGCACTCCCATTTGCTGAACTTTCAACAAAGCCGCTAATGTACGCTTACTAATTTCTTTCGCGTCATTAAGGAGTGTTCCGTCTACATCAAGAACCAATAATTTATACTTCATGATTACACGATTTTGATTTAGATTACAAAGGTAGGAAATTGAGTGAACGACAGAAAGAGTAAACAGATAAAAATTACTTTAATTTCACTCTTTCAGATGCATTTCCAGATAATCCCGAAGTATCCGGGCATGATTATAGACAGGTTCTTTAGACGCATACAGCAGTGTGACCACCGGATGAGGTTTGATAAGAATCAGAAAATCAGCCATTGCGGGAGATGCGACCAGTTCTTTTTGATATTGCATGACAAAGTCGTTCCAATGCCCGGGAATATCTTCGTGAAACCATTTGCGCAAACTAGCGGAAGGTGCTATATCTTTCGCCCAGTAATCGTATTTCAGCCATTCTTTCTTCATTCCTCGCGGCCATAGTTTATCTACCAGCACCCGATATCCATCTGTTTCTGAAAAATCTTCGTAAACTCGTTTTATCCTAACCTGTATCATTCTTAGTTTATTTAGTTACTCATAATAATAAACCGAGAAAGACGAAAATTGTTTAACCGAAGGATGTCGATAAAGTTTTTTAAAGCGACTCTTGCGCTTTTTTAAATTCATAAGGAGTCATTCCCGTTTTCTTCTTAAAAAGACTGTATAATATCGGAGCACTATTAAACCCAGCTTCATCTGCTATCGCGCGTATCGTATAGTGCGGATGTGTTTTTAGCAGTTGAATAGCATAATCAATACGCAACTCGTTGATATATCCGTTAAAATTAGTTCCGGTACATTCTTTTATCATCCGGGCAAAACGCGCATTGTTCAAATGAACGATTTGCGCCAAGTCTTCTCGCGACAGTTCAGGAGAAAGATACAAACGATCTTGAACAACGATGCGATTCAATTCTTTAAAAATCTGTCTATTCTCGTCTTTTTCCCCGCTTGCTACTTCTGTGTCATCTTCGTCCGAAGATTCACACTGTTCTTCTTGTTCCTTCTCGAGCAATCTGTCTTCCAGTTCTATTTCTGATGATATAGCGAATTGCTCATATTCCTCCGACTGCTGATCCCTTTTTTCCTTATCGGCAAGTTTCTCATTGATCAACTTAGCCAACATTCTGTTTTTATATTTAATCGTTTTATTGAAACGCCACAGACGCCATAAGATAAACAAGGTCAGCAGAACGATACAGACCATGAAAGCAAGTGAGATATTCTTTATTCTTAATTGGAAAGCTTGTTGGGCAATGTATTCTTCTTTCTCAGAAGCACCGTACATCGCGTTCAACTCCAATGCCGCATTGTTTCTATCTCTACGATTAATGCTGTCTGTTATAGCTAAGATAGTCCCACGGGTCGCTGCAGCCTCTTTATAGTGGTGCATACCCAGATAAGCTTTCACCTCATGTTGAAGAACAGTCAGATATTGTTCATTCAAAGTATCTTGTTGAGTTCTCATCCATTCCTTGAAACCCTTACATTTCTCAAGAGCTTTCTCATACTGTTTGGAAATCATTAAATAAGGAACAGAGTACATTTTCCCATCCGGGGTATGAGATTCTTTCTTCGACAAGTATTTTTGATAATATTGTTCCGCCTGTGCATTCTTTTTTTCTACATAATAAATATAGGCAAGTTTTGCATACAAATAACTATATTGTCCGTCCACATAACCTTCGGGTATTTGAGGTAATGCCTCCAGCCGCTTTATAAGCTTTTCACGCTCAAAAGCAAGTTCCAAAGCCTCTTTAACACGTGAATCGTTCATTAAAAAGCTCATTTCTGCTCCATAATAGTAAGAAAGCAACATCATCTCCCGCATTTTATTTGAACCGCGCAATAATTTAATAGTACGGTCAAAATAATCATATGCTTTATCTTTAAAAGACAATCTCCAGTTATTCTCACCTATGCAGAAAAATAATCTGGCTTTGGCTTCTCGATCTTCCAACTCCTGTGCCAGCTTAATCCCGCTGTATGCATAACGCATACTTTCATTATACTTGCTCATCATAGCCGAAAATTCCGCTAGATGAACTGTCATTTTCAACAGATGCTTCGGATCTTTTTGAGATATAGAATCAAGCAAATAAGCTTTTCTTGCATACATAAACGCCAATTTATTCATATACATATTGCTATATGACAAACTACGCAACTCATTGATAATCCGCAAAGGAATTGTTTTTCTATTTTCTGCCTCATCCAATAATTGCAAAGCACGTTCAGGCTGTGCAATATAGATACTATTTATATACCCGGCGGTATATAGTGAATCGTCACTTACTGTTTCGTCAGCTCTCAGAATTTGGTTATGCACAAATAAAAATATGCAGATACATACCCCTAAATGTATATATTTCATATTATGTCTAATCATTTACAATTCAAAGGTAAATGATAATTTCATAAAATACAAAAGTGGATTCTATTTTAAGAAATAAAAATAAGAAACATTAGCATTATGCATCCGCCAAAGGCAGATAAACCGAAAAACAACTACCTTCCCCGACTTCCGAACTTACTCCCAAACGTCCCGACAATTTTTCAACAATGATCTTGCAGATAGGAAATCCCACTCCCCTGTTCAAACTCATCACTCTTGTAAAACCGATCAAATATAGGTTCTATTCTCTGCTTCCTGAACTCCTGTTTTATCAGTTCTTCGAATTTTCCATGACCTATTTCGTCTTCAGAGAATGAGTAGACAAGAGAAATATATTTTTTGTCTATGATTTGAGCCGTACAATTGTTTTAGGTGATAGCCACTAAAAAAGGCAACTAACAAGCAAAGAGATGCAAAAATATACTTATATTTCAGGTTAACAGCTTTCATGTTTTATTTGTATGTCATGCAAAAAAACATTATTTCCATAAAACAAACTCATTTTGTTAATAATATATTCAACTAATTTTCATTACCTAAAACTTCCAAACCAATATCCTACTACTTTTCGTCCCCTGATGCATCCGTATAACCTTGTACTCCGACACCTCGACAGCTTTCAACTTGGCATATAGCTTATCCAGATTCTTCTCTTTGGAAACCAAACTAGTGAACCACCCGCAATTTTTCCGGTATTTCCGGCTTTCGACAATCATATTCAGCAGGAAACGCAATTCGCCACCTTCACACCAAAGTTCATTCGCATTCCCTCCAAAGTTTAGCTTCGCCTTTTTTACTATCTCCCCTTTCAAACTACTCAATTTGCGCAACGTTCCCTCTTCCGCTTCCTCTTTCGAACGATGAAACGGAGGGTTACAAATTGTCACATCAAAATATTCATCGGGAGCAATGATGCCTTCAAAAATCTTTCTGCTATCTTTCTGAAGCCGTAACTCTATTTTATGAGCCAGCACCGGATTACAAGTAACTATCTTTCGTGCATTTTCTATTGATATGGGGTCAATATCTGAACCTACAAACATCCAACCATATTCTACATGCCCAATAATCGGATAAATGCAGTTTGCACCTACTCCAATATCCAGACATCTGTATGCAGATTTCCGTATCTCTCCATTTTCCACTTTCACATCTTTGCTTACAGCTTCCGAACCAATCAAATCTGCGATGTAATGAATATAATCCGCTCGTCCGGGAATAGGCGGACACAAATAGTTCTTCGGAATATCCCAATATCGAATGCCGTAGTAGCTTATCAACAACGCTTTATTCAACGCCTTCACCGCTTGCGGATTGAAGAAGTTAATTGTTTGCGTACCATAGGGATTGAGTTGTACAAACTTCTTTAAAGGCGGATAATTCTCCGTCAATAGAGAAAAGTCGTATTGCCCGTTGTGTTTATTTCTTGTATGTAGTTCGCTTCTTTCTGACATGGCGGCAAAGATACAGAGAATCTTCCTGTCTGCAAATTCTTCCCTATATCTTTTCCCGCACTATAAGTTATATTGTTTACAGTAACCATTTTAATATAGGCCGGCTGACCGAATCACAATCTTTTCCAACAACTGCTGTGTCTTTCCAATGCTATAAAAGCTGATAAATAATCAGATACGAGGTGAAAGAGTGAAAGGATTTTTATTCCATATTAAAGCATCTTAGAGGGACCTCTCTGATTTATTTTTGTTAATCTATGACTTGTTATGTAGCTTGTATGAGAATAAAATACTATTTTCGGGATTGAAAAATATAAAAGACTATCACAAAATGAAAATTACCCGTGATGAATTGCTGATAGCAGCGTTCAAGCTGTTTATGTCCGTAAACTATGAAAAAGCCAGTTTTGCAGAACTTGGAAAGATGCTCGGAATGTCGAAAGCCGGAATATTCAAATACTACAAGAACAAACAGGAATTATTCATTGCCGTAGTGGATAAGTTTTGTTTTAGCGCGCAAAACCCACGAAACAAATTCACTGAAACGAACGGTACGTTTGCCGAATTTATAGATGAATACGTGAAAGGCGTACAACGAACAATGGATATGCTGAGTAATCTGATAGGCCCAGGTAGTGATAAGGTGGTACAAGGAAAGTTTTCATATCATGCCCAATATTTTCATTTTCTGTTTCAACTTCTCCAATATGACCCTAACGCCAAAGAAAAACTCCATAATCTTATAGTCGGTGATTATGCCTATTGGCGTACCGCCATACAGCGCGCGATAAATACCGGAGAATTGAGAAAAGATGTGGATGTAGAAGATGCAGTAGTTATGTTCCGACAAGTTTACATGGGGCTGTCCTTTGAAATGTCTTTTCTCGGTGGACTGGATACGGAACGTCTTGCCAAACATTTACGCGCCGTTTACTCCTTATTGAAATGTTAGATAGTGCCGTCCGGCATATATTCCCTACCTACTTGTCTGTTGGTGCAAAAAAAGATAAAAAAGCGTACGTTTACTTTTTCGGAATAGTTTTAAAAAGATACAGTTATTAAATATGGAGAAATGAAATATATAAAATACATCCGATTTTACATTTAAAATGTAAAATCGGATGTATTTTATCACTTACAAATATTTTGCGGAGAGACAGGGTTTTGAACCTATAACTCTAACTGCTTATATTTCAGCTACTTTGCTTTCAAAATTTCAAATAGGTAACGAAACAGTAA
>OMFK01000797.1_pt1 | contig 11297 bp, 10 predicted proteins | sample 1645651 | NCBI WGS metagenome assembly OMFK01 (sample SAMEA103958124, study PRJEB25191) | human gut metagenome | biome: human-associated habitat [ENVO:00009003]; feature: intestine environment [ENVO:2100002]; material: feces | place: Germany | collected 2013/2015
AACCTTTTATTTTGATCTGTAGGGAACGGTCTTGACCGTTCCGAAACCTTGCTACAGATGCCATGACGGGATTTGCAGCAAGGTTGGCGGGAGCATTGCAATTTCTCATTCCTAATTAACTCCTAACTCCTACTTCCTACCTCCTATCTGTTAATGTGCTTCCAGCCAGGTCTTGCCGGTGCCGACTTCGGCGGTGAGGGGGACGGAATAGGATACCACCTGTTCCATCTCCTCCTTCAGAATACGCTTGACCTGTTCCACTTCGTTTTCCGGCGCTTCCACGATCAGTTCATCGTGTACCTGCAATAGCAGGCGGGCCTGCAGTTTTTCGTCCCGCAGGCGCTGCCAGACATGCACCATGGCCAGCTTAATGATATCCGCCGCGGTGCCCTGGATGGGTGTGTTGCGGGCCATGCGCTCGCCGGAACTGCGCACCTGGAAGTTGGAGCTTGCCAGCTCCGGCAGCGGGCGGCGGCGGCCAAACAGCGTTTCTACATAGCCCTTCTCTTTGGCGTGTTCAATGCAGTTCTGCATGTAGCCGTCCACTTTCGGGAAGGTATTCAGATACGTTTTCAAGAAAGTATCTGCCTCCTTGACCGAAATGCCGAGGTCCTTGCCCAGAGAGAACGCTCCCTTGCCGTACATGATGCCAAAGTTGATGGCCTTGGCGGAGGTGCGCAGCTCATGGGTGACATCCGATTCCGGGATGTGGTAGATCTTGGCCGCGGTGGCGCGGTGAATGTCTGCCCCGGACAAAAACGCCTGCTGCATGGCTTCATCGCCTGTAATGTGGGCCAGAATGCGCAGTTCGATCTGGGAATAGTCGGCGTCCACCAGCGTTTCGCCGGGGGCGGCCACAAAGTAGCCGCGCAGGCGGCTGCCCAGCTCGGTGCGGATGGGAATGTTCTGCAAATTCGGCTCAGTGGAGCTGATGCGTCCCGTGCGGGCTTCGGTCTGGATAAAGGTGGAATGGATGCGTCCGTCCGGCCCCAGGGCTTTCAGCAGGCCCTCCACATAGGTGGAAAGCAGCTTGGAATAGGTGCGGTACTTCAAAATATCATCCACCGCCGGGCTGTAGGCGCGCAGGCTTTCCAGCGTTTCGGCGTCGGTGGAATAGCCGCGGGCCGTTTTTTTGCGGGGCGGCAGGCCCAGCTTGTCAAACAGGGCTTCGCCCAACTGCTTGGGGCTGTTCAGATTGAACTCGTACCCGACCTCAGCATAAATGTTCTGCAAAATGCCGTTCAGCTCGGCGCGCAGGCTATCGCCGAACTGGCGGATGCCCTCGGCGTCCACCGCAAAGCCGATGCGCTCCATGTCGGCCAGCACGCGGGCCAGAGGCAGCTCCATCGTGGCCAGCAGGTCGTGGCCGCCCTGCTCGTCCAGCTTAGTGGAAAGCACATCCAGCAAGGCGGAAAGCGCCCCGGCATCCGGCGCGGCGGCGCAGGCAAAGGCGGGGGCAGCAGCGTATTCTGCCGCCAGCTGCCCGGCCTGGTAATCACTGGCCGAAGGATTCAGTAGGTAGGCGGCCAGCTTGCCATCAAACACAATGGCCGCGCCAACGCCGCCATGCTCCAGTGCAATGTGGTACAACGGCTTTGCATCAAACACACGCAGCTGCACCCCGGCGGCATCCAGCAGAGAGGGCAGGCGGTCGTTATCCAGCAGGTAAACGGAATCCCCCTGCACGGCGTACCAACTGCCGTCCTTGTTCTGGGCCAGGTCATATCGGCCTTCCGGCGCAAGGGGCAGCAGGTCGGGCTGCACTTCCGGCAGAGGCTCTGCGCTGGCGGCAACCGCTGCCGGGGATTCATCCAGCCCCCAGCGGGCGGTCAGCTTGTGCATTTCCAGCTCAGCCAGCAGCTGGGCTGCGGCAGCCGGGTCCCCGGCAGTGCGGCAGTAGTGCTCCGGCGCAGTTTCGATGGGAGCGTCCTTGCGGATGGTGCCCAGCATGTGGGAAAGCTCGGCCAGCTCCTTGTTGGCTTCCAGCTTTTCCCGCTGTTTGGGTTTGATGGCTTTGTCGTCCAGGTGCTCATACACGCCCTGCAAACTGCCGAACTTCTGCACCAGGGCAAGGGCGGTCTTTTCGCCGATGCCGGCGACCCCGGGGATATTATCGGAGCTGTCCCCCATCAGGGCCTTCAGGTCCACGATGTGGATGGGATCGAAGCCGTACTGCTCCCGGAAGGTCTCCGGGGTCATATCCTTGGTGGTGGTCTGGCCCATGCGGGTGGACACCAGCTTCACCTTGGTGCGGTCGGTGATCAGCTGGAGGCTGTCCTTGTCGCCGGTGACGATGACGCAGTCCCACCCCGCCGCCTGGCATTTGCGGCTGATGGTGCCGATGAGGTCGTCGGCCTCGTACCCCGCCAGCTCATAGCAGGGCACGGACATGGCCGAAAGCACCTGCTTCATCACCGGCAGCTGCATGGCCAGCTCCGGGGGCATGGGCTTGCGCTGGGCCTTGTAGTCCGCGTCCGCCTGATGGCGGAAGGTGGGCTCCCGGCGGTCGAAGGTGACGCACAGGGCCTCCGGGTTTTCCTCGTCCAGCAGGCGCTGGAGGGTGGTGATGAAGCCGTATACCGCGTGGGTATACAGCCCCTCCCGGGTGGACAGGGGGCGGATACCGTAATAGGCGCGGTTCAATATACTGTTGCCGTCCAGGACCATGAGCTTCATGGATGGGACCTCCTAATTCGTTTGATCCGTTTTATTATACCTCTTTTTATTCTTTTGTACAAGGAGCAGAAAGAGGCTGTCGAAAAAGCGGAAATCTCCGGCATTGAAAAGGAAGATAGTTACGAAAGAAACCCATCAGGGGTGTCTTTCGTTTGCAATCATAGGTTTTTCAGAACTTTTTGAAGTTCTGAAAAACCGCACGCAGCTTGGCAAAAAACTTTTTTGACAAGCTGAATATATAGAAAACGAGGAAACTGCTATGGAATTTACACAGGGCGCGCCCTTTGACAGCTTCGGCCTGTCCGAGGCCACCATGCGCGCCATAAGGAACAAGGGATATGAGATCAGCACCCCCGTCCAGGCCGGGTGCATCCCCCCCATGCTGGAGGGGAAGGACGTCATCGCCAAGGCCCCCACCGGCACCGGCAAGACCATGGCCTTCGGCATCCCCATCATCGAGCGCATCGACCCGGAAAGCGAGGAGGTCCAGGCGGTGATCCTGGCCCCCACCCGGGAGCTGGCCATGCAGATCACCGACGAAATGCGCCAGATCGCCGTGTGCCACGAGGGGGTGCGGCTGGTGTGCCTGTACGGCGGCCAGCCCATCGGCAAGCAGATCAACGCCCTGAAGCGGCGGCCCCAGATCGTGGTGGCCACCCCGGGCCGCCTGTCCGACCATATGAAGCGCCGCACCGTCACCCTGGGCCAGGTGCAGACCGTGGTGCTGGACGAGGCGGACCGCATGCTGGACATGGGCTTTATCCACGATGTGACCCGCATTCTGGACAAGATCCCCCATCGGAAGAATCTGGGCATGTTCTCCGCCACCATCTCCCGGGAGGTCATGGACATCTCCTGGGTGTATCAGCGGGACCCGGAGGAGATCACCGTCCAGGCCACCCGGGAAAACAAGCCTGATATCCTGCAATACCGCATCGAGGTGCCGTCTGACAAGAAGGTGGACGCCATCGCCTCCATCATCCGCGCCCAGCAGCTGGACCGGGTCATCTGCTTCTGCAACACCAAGGGCTCCACCGAGCGGCTGACCAAGTTCCTGCAGCTGCGGGGGCTGGACGCCCAGTGCATCCACGGTGACATCCCCCAGCGCAAGCGGGAGGAGGTTATGGCCCGCTTCCGGGACGGACAGCTTCATGTGTTCGTGGCCACAGACGTGGCCAGCCGGGGCATCGACGTGGACGACGTGGACGCGGTGTTCAACTTCGAGGTACCCGAGGAGAACGAATATTACATCCACCGCATCGGCCGCACCGGCCGGGCGAAGAAGCACGGCGTGGCCTATACCCTGCTGTCGGACTTCCCCTCCCGCATGCGGCTGGACGACATCGCCCGCAACACCCGCAGCCAGATCATCCCCGCCACCCTGGCGGAGGACGGCCGGGTGACCCCTGCGGAGCCCAAATCAAAGTAAGGAGCGTGGCCCCTATGAAACGACGGATACGGTACATGGCCCTGGTGCTGGTGCTGTGCATGCTGGCTCTGACCGGCTGCGCCCAGCCGCGGGACACCATGACCCTGCGGGTGTGCCTGGACGCCGCCCCGGCCACCCTGGACCCCGCCATGGCCTCCTCCGACGCCGAACGCACGGTGGTGGCCCACCTGTTTGAAAATCTCATGAAGCTCTCCCGGGGGGAGGACGGCGGCATCCAGCCGGTTTACGCCGCCGCCAAATCCTACACCGTGGAGGACAACCTGGACGGCACCGAGACCTATACCTTCACCCTGCGGCAGAACGCCCGCTGGTCCGACGGGCAGGCCGTCACCGCCCACGACTTTGTCTATGCCTGGCAGCGGCTGGCGGACCCGGCCACCGGCTCCCCCCACGCGGCTCTGCTGAACATGGTGGCGGGCTTTGACCAGGTGCAGGCCAGGCAGGACGGAAGCCTTCTTCAGGTGTCCGCCCCGGACGACTTCACCTTCGTGGTGAAGCTCTCCTACAAGTGCGCCTATTTCCTGACGGATGTCTGCGCCGGGACGGCCACCATGCCGGTGCGCAGCGACGCGGCGGAGCGGGAGGACTGGTCCCTGCACTCCGAGACCCTGCTGACCGACGGCCCCTATCGGGCCACCGGCTGGGACGAGACGGGCCTCACCGCCCAGGCGGCCGACGGGTACTATGACGCCCGCCGCCTGGGGCCGGACGTGCTGGAGTTCCGGTTCGAGACGGACGGCCAGGCCCGGGCGGACCTGCTGTCCGGCGGCGACGTGGACTTTGCCATGAACCTGCCGGAGGGTGACACCTCCGATCCCTATCCCCAGACCACCCTGCTGCTGCTGAACCAGCGGACCGGCAGCCTGGAAAACGAGTCCCTGCGCCGGGCCCTGGCCCTGGCCATCGACCGGAACGCGCTGACGGAGGGCCAGTCTCTGGACCCCGCCCAGGGCATTGTCCCCCCGGGGCTGCGCAACACCATGGGCGGCGACTTCCGCCAGGGCAGCGGCAGTCTCATCGACAACGAGCCCGATAACTACGAGGCCCTGTGCCAGCAGGCCAGGACCCTGCTGGAGGAGGCAGGCGGCGTGAAGGCCGCCGGGCAGATCACCCTGCTGTATGACAGCACCGACGAGACGGCAGCCCAGACCGCCGCCGCCGTCCGGGACGCCTGGAAGCAGAAGCTGGGGCTCATCGCCATCCTGCGGGGAGCCACGGCCCAGGAGCTGGCGGACGCCCTGGACCAGGGCGAATTTATGGTGGCACTGACCACCGTCACCGCCGACCGGGGCGACGCCTCGGGCCTGCTGTCCCTGTGGGAAAGCGGCAATGGGTTCTTCTATTCCACCGCCTATGACATGCTGCTGCGGGCGGCGGACGCCTCCGGTCATGTGGAGGTCCGGGACGCCTATCTGGAGGATGCGGAGGCCATGCTGGTGGAGGACGGCTGGGTCATTCCCCTGTATTATCTCCATCGCCACAGCGGCCTGGGGCAGCACCTGACGGCCCCCCTGTACGACGGCGCCGGGGTGTATCTGTTCTCCGGCGTGGTGCGGCAGACGCCGCAGTAAACCACAGGATTCGGGAGGAAGCACCATGAAAGAAACTGTTTTGCTTACCGGCGGAGCCGGATTCATCGGGTCCCACATCGCGGTGGAGCTGCTGCAGCGGGACTATGACGTGGTCATCGCCGACGACCTGTCCAACAGCCGCCCGGACGTGCCGGAGCGCATCGAAAAAATCACCGGCCGGGCCCCGGTGTTCTATCGGATGGACGTGTCGGACCGGCAGGCCCTGGACCGGGTGTTCCGGGCCCATGACATCGCCGCAACGGTGCACCTGGCCGGATACAAGGCCGTGGGCGAGTCCGTGCAGAAGCCCCTGGCCTATTACCGCAACAATCTGGACACCACCCTGGCCCTGCTGGAGGTGATGGCGGACCACGGGGTCCACCGGCTGATCTTCAGCTCCTCCGCCACGGTGTACGGCAATGCGGAGGCCCCCTGCCGGGAGGATATGCCCACCGGCGGCTGCACCAATCCCTACGCCTGGACCAAGCTGATGATCGAGCAGATCCTGCGGGACGCCGCCAAGGCGGACCCTTCTCTTGCGGCGGTGTGCCTGCGGTACTTCAACCCCGTGGGGGCCCACGAAAGCGGCCTCATCGGCGAGCTGCCCAACGGCATTCCCAACAACCTCATGCCCTATATCACCCAGACCGCCGCCGGCATCCGCCGGGAGCTGACGGTGTTCGGCAACGACTATCCCACCCCCGACGGCACCGGCGTCCGGGACTATATCCATGTGGTGGACCTGGCCCGGGGCCATGCGGCGGCTCTGGACTACTCCCGGAGCCATCCGGGCTGGGAGGCCATCAACCTGGGCACCGGACGGGGCAGCAGCGTGCTGGAGATCGTGGAGACCTTCCAGCGGGTCAACGGCGTGGCGGTGCCCCACCGCATCGGCCCCCGCCGCCCCGGGGACCTGCCCACCTGCTATGCCGCCACGGACAAGGCCGCCCGCCTGCTGCACTGGCACGCGGAAAAGGACCTGGCGGATATGTGCCGGGATTCCTGGCGCTGGCAGCAGAGCCAGCAGTGACCCCACCTGTTCCCGGGCCGGTATAGGCGCTGCCTGTACCGGCCCGCAGCGCTTTCGAAAAAGGAGAATTTTGCTATGCCCATTCGTTCCAGGGCCGCTGCTGCGGCCGTGCATATCCTGACCGCCCTGTGCGCCGCCGTGGGGGTGGTGTTGCAATGCGGCTTCTTCGGCGGAAGGCTGAACCTGGCCGCCCTGCAATACTTCACCCTGATGAGCAACATCCTGTGCGCCGTGTATTTTGCCGGAGCCGCCGTCCGCACCCTCCGGCGGGGGGACACCTGGCTGCCGGTGTGCAAGGGAGCCCTGGTGATGGCCATGGCCATCACGGGCATCACCTTCCACCTGTTCCTGGCCGCCGGGGACTTCAACATGGGCCCCACCCAGCTGATTACCAACCACCTGCTCCACACCGCCGCCCCGCTGCTGACGGTGCTGGATTGGCTGCTGTTTGACGAAAAGGGGCACTATCGCCGGTTTGAACCCTTCCTGTGGGGTATTTTCCCGGCGGCCTACTTCGTATACACCATGATCCGGGCCCGGGTCAGCAGCTTCCGGTTTTACAACGGCTCGCCGTACCCCTACCCCTTCATGGACGTGGACGCTCTGGGCTGGGGCAAGGTGCTGCTGATCTTCCTGGCCATGGCCGCAGCCTTCCTGGCCCTGGGCTATGTGCTGGTGTGGATTGACCACCTCCTGGCCCGGCGGCAGAAGCGATGACCGGCCGCCGGGACCCGGTCCGGGATATGGAGGCCGCCCGGGCCATCGCCCGGCAGGCCGCCGCCCTGGGAGGCCGGGCCTACTATGTGGGGGGCTTCGTCCGGGATCGTCTGCTGGGCCGGGAGAACACCGACGTGGACATCGAGGTTCACGGCCTGACTCCCAGCCAACTGGAGGAGATCTTAGACGGCCTGGGCGGCCGCCTGGAGATGGGGGCCAGCTTCGGGATCTACGGCCTGAAGGGCTATGGCCTGGACATCGCCATGCCCCGGCGGGAGCGGGCCATTGGCCGGGGCCACCGGGATTTCGACGTGACCGTGGACCCCTTTCTGGGCACGGAGCAGGCCGCCCGGCGGCGGGACTTCACCGTAAACGCCCTGATGGAGGACGTGCTGACCGGCCGGGTGCTGGACCATTTCCACGGTGTCCGGGACCTGCGCCGGGGCGTGCTGCGGCATGTGGATGACCGGACCTTTCCGGAGGACCCTCTGCGGGTGCTGCGGGGGGCTCAGTTTGCCGCCCGGTTCGGGTTCACCGCGGCCCCGGAGACCATCGCCCTGTGCCGGGGCATCGATCTGTCCGCCCTGCCGCCGGAGCGGGTGGAGGGGGAGCTGCGCAAGGCCCTGCTTCAGGCGGAGCGCCCCTCGCTGTTTTTCGAGACTCTGCGGGACATGGGGCAGCTGTCCCACTGGTTCCCGGAGGTGGAGGCCCTGATAGGCGTGCCCCAGGAGCCGAGATATCACCGGGAGGGGGACGTCTGGACCCACACCATGCTGGTGCTGGACCACGCGGCGGCTCTGCGCAGCCGGGCCCGGCAGCCCTTTCCCTTTATGCTGGCGGCCCTGTGCCATGATCTGGGCAAACCGGCCGCCACCGAGTATGTCCGGGGCCGCATCCACGCCTATGACCACGAGTCGGCGGGGGTGCCCCTGGCGGACGCCCTGGTGCGGCGGATCGTGGGGGAGAAGGCGGCAGCGGCCTATGTGCGGAACATGGTGCAGCTGCACATGAAGCCCAACGCCCTGGTGGGGGCCGACGCCTCCGTCAAGGCCAGCAGCCGGATGTTTGACCGGTCCACAGAGCCGGAGGACCTGATCCTTCTGGCCTCGGCGGACGGCCGGGGCACCCATAGCCTGTGGCCCTGGGAGGATACGGAGCCCTGGCTGCGGCAGCGCCTGGCCCTGTACCGGGAGCTGATGGCCCGGCCCCAGGTCACCGGGGCGGACCTCATCGCCGCCGGTCTCACGCCGGACAGCCGCTTCCGGGAGCTGCTGGCCTATGCCCGCAAGCTCCACCTGGCGGCGGTGCCCCGCGACAACGCCCTGAAGCAGACCCTGGCCTATGCCCGGAAGCTGAAACAGCCCGGCGTCACAGAAAATTAACTTGCAAAAGAACCCCTCCTGTGGCATGATAAACAAGATGTTATCACGCCGCAGGAGGGATTTTTATATGCGCATCACCGTCATCGGCTGCGGGCGCTGGGGCTCGCTGATCGCCTGGTATCTGGACCGCACCGGCCACGCCGTCACCCTGTATGGCCGCCCCGGCTCCCGGCATATGCAGCGCTTTCTTGCCACCCGCCGCAATGACCTGCTGGAGCTGCCGGAAAGCATCCGGCTGTCCACGGACCTGTCCTGCCTCCGGCAGGCGGAGATCGTGGTGATCTCCATCGGCTCCCAGGGACTCCAGGGCCTGATGGACCAGCTGCGGCCCCTGGCCCTGCGGGATAAGATCTTCGTTTTATGCATGAAGGGCCTGGAGCAGGGAACGGGCCGCCGCCTGAGCCAGATCGCCCAGGAGAATCTGGACCCCTCCAACGCCGTGGCGGTGTGGCTGGGCCCGGGCCATGTGCAGGAGTTTTACCGGGGCATCCCCAACTGCATGGTCATCGACAGCAGCCGGGAGGACGTGAAGCGCCTGCTGGTGCAGTCCTTCTCCAGCGACCTGATCCGCTTTTACTATGGGGAGGACCTCATCGGCAATGAGGTAGGGGCCGCCGCCAAAAATGTGGTGGGCATCGCCGCCGGATTTTTAGACGGCAAGGGCCTGTCCAGCCTGAAGGGGGCCCTGATGAGCCGGGGCACCCGGGAGGTGGCCCGTCTCATCCAGGCCATGGGCGGCAGCCAGCTTTCGGCCTATGGCCTGTGCCACCTGGGTGACTATGAGGCCACGGTGTTCTCCCGGTACAGCCACAACCGGCAGTTCGGCGAGTCCTTCATCCGGGGCGAGACCTACACGGACCTGGCGGAGGGATACTACACCGTGGAGGCCCTGGTGCTGCTGGGGGAGCGCTACGGCGTGGAGCTGCCCATCTGCCGGGCGGTGCACCGCATTCTCTATTGCGGCGCGGACCCCATGGCGGAGCTGCGCGCCCTGCTGGACCGGGACCTGACCCGGGAATTTGGGGAGAAATAAAGCAAAAACCCGCTCTGCCGGATGGCAGGGCGGGTTTTTATGATTTGCGCATATACTGGAGGTCAGGCGGCCTGGACCTCGAACTTCAGCACGCCCTCGGCGGCGGAGATGCGGGTCATCATGGACTCCAGATCCTCCACCATGTCCCGGGTCTCGGCGGAGATGGTGACGCCGGCGCAGCCGTTGGTGGGGATGGTCTGGTTGATGGTGAGAATATTTGCGCCGGAATTGGCAAAAATAGACAGGAAGTTGGACAGCACACCGGGGTTGTCCTTCAGCAGGGCGTAAAACGTGATGATGTGGCCGGCCTTCATGTCCTGGAAGGGCTGCACCGCGTCCTTGTACTTGTAAAACGCGCTGCGGCTGATGCCCACCATCCGGGCCGCCTCGCCCACGGTGGCCGCCTCGCCCACCTGGAGCATCCGGCGGGCCTCCGCCACCTTTATGAATACCTCCGGCAGGGCTTCTGCCGATACGATGTAATACTTCTGATTGCTCATGGCCGTAAACCTCCGCTGATGTGTCCGGCGGAGACGCGGCCCCACCGTTTCTTTTGGCCATTATCATACCATGTTGTTTGACAAAACACAACTGTTTTCGTAGGAGGGAGCATACAAAAATGCAGGAAAAGCAGCGGGCTTTTTTGGTGCGGACTGCCTATTGGGCCGTTTGGGCGGTGCTGCTGTGGCTGGGGGTGCGGTATCTGCTGCGGTGGCTGCTGCCGTTTCTGCTGGCCCTGGCCCTGGCGGCTGCGGTGGAGCCGGTGATCGCCTGGTGCCGCCGCCGGATGGGCCTGAAGCGGGGGTTCACGGCGGCGGTGGTGACCATCGCCGTCACCGGGGCCATACTGGCGCTGGCGGCGGTGATCGTGTGGCAGCTGATCCGCCAGGCGGCGGAGCTGCTGGGGCAGCTCCCCGGGCTTCTGGCAGGGCTGCCGGGCATGACGGAGGACCTGCGGCAGCGGCTGGATGAGCTGATCGACATTGGCAGAAAAATTCTCGCTCGACTGGCAGAACTCTAAAATTTTTCCCCGCAATTGGAGGGCTGCGGGGGTACATAAGGGTTGACATCCTTGCAAAGCAATCGTTGACACCTTTATAATAGGGACGAAAGGCAGGTGCTGGATATGAGGTTCGTTATCAAGATGATCGTTTTCCCGTTTTGGCTGCTTACGGCTTTCCTTGCGCTGATGCTGAAATGGACGCTGAACCTGTCGGCGTTTGTGCTGGCGCTGCCCATGCTGTATATTTTCGGCTGCGGCCTTTATACGCTGTACTGCCGGGAGTGGCTGCAATTTTTGATCTTGCTGGTGGCAGAGTTTGGATGCTTTGTGTTGATTTTCATGGGCGCTTTGATTGCGGATGCAGCAGAGCGTTTTAGTGGCTGGGTTGCCGGATTGTGAGGGATGCTATGGAAAATCGGAAGTTGGAAGAATATT
>OMFK01000816.1_pt1 | contig 10984 bp, 9 predicted proteins | sample 1645651 | NCBI WGS metagenome assembly OMFK01 (sample SAMEA103958124, study PRJEB25191) | human gut metagenome | biome: human-associated habitat [ENVO:00009003]; feature: intestine environment [ENVO:2100002]; material: feces | place: Germany | collected 2013/2015
AGCTCCAACTCACCGGAATTTATAAATTCCGGTGAGTTGGAGCTTTTATTTTAAATATCGATCGGATATTTAATATACTTCCACCTTTTCAGCTATTCTCTTTGCCTTATCGCGCAAAGCGTCCAGATCGGAGTCGAGCGGAGCATAACACAGTACCACTCCCATACGACGGTTGACGCGGGTAAACGGCTTACCGAATATACGCAGGTAAGTATCTTCCTCTTTAGTGACTTCCTCCATTCCGCGGTATTGAGGACGTTCTTGGCTGGCTATCGGAGAAAGGATAACGGCACTCGCTCCTATCCTCTCTTGCTTAATGCCCGGAATAGGAAGTCCAAGCACAGCACGCAAATGAAGTTCGAACTCATTCAAATTCTGCGTTCCTGCCAATGTCACCATACCGGTGTCATGCGGACGGGGGGAAAGTTCGGAGAAGTAAACGCCATTCTCGTGGCTCAAGAAGAATTCAACTCCCCAAAGTCCGGCTCCCGTCAAAGCGCGGGTCACTTTCTCTGCCATTTCCTCCGCTTCTTTCAGGTGAGCAGGGTCAATGTGTGCAGGCTGGAAACTTTCACGGTAATCGCCTCCTTTCTGCACGTGGCCGATAGGCGGACAGAACAACGTGGGACCGTTCTTTTGAGTAACCGTCAATAGTGTTATTTCACTGTCGAACTTAATAAATTCCTCAATAATGAGCTCGCGGATATCACCACGGCTACCACTGCATCCATACTCCCAAGCGTGTTCAAGTTCGTCGGCACTTTTCACAAGTGACTGTCCCTTACCGGAAGAAGACATCAACGGTTTCACCACACAAGGGAAACCTATTTTAGCAGCGGCAGCTTTCAGTTCGTCTAATGTCTTAGCGTAAAAATATCTGGCAGTTTTCAGTCCGAGTTCTTTAGCAGCAAGATCACGAATGGCTTTACGATTCATCGTGAAGTTAACGGCACGGGCACTGGGAACCACCTGGATACCTTCCTTTTCAAAATCATACAGACGTTCCGTACGGATTGCTTCAATCTCTGGAACGATAATGTCCGGCTGATGTTTCTTAACGATACGCTCCAGTTCTTCGCCGTTCAGCATATCGAATACTTCACATTCGTCGGCTACTTGCATAGCAGGCGCTCCGGCATACGAGTCACAAGCAATAATGTGCTGACCTTTACGCTGGGCAGAAATTACAAACTCTTTTCCTAATTCCCCGGAACCGAGCAACAATATTTTCTTCATTATTTTGAGTGTTTTATGTTAATGATGCAAAATTAGTACATTTCGATGAAATATGGCTTTTTTAGTGACGTACTTTTGGATATTTATTGTGAAAACGGAAACCTAAGCCGAGCATCAGATAATTAGGGGTCTGGAAGTTCTGAAGATTATAACCGATGTGGAGGAAAGTACTGCGGGTAATTCCTATTTTCAGGGCTAATATCTGATAAAGTCCCCGCAAGTCACCACGGCCGAGCACATTGGCTCCGATGCCTACGCCGATTGTAAAATATGGCATCACATACTCTGCACGTCCCGACACGCCGAGTGATAGTTGATGCTGGATGCCCGGTTTCAGAAATTGACGTGGAGGAGGCGTGCCGTTTCCATTCGAATCGACAATATAATCTTCCATATAGGTATATACATTGGCACTACCGTCGTAAACTCCGTCGAGCGAGGCACCAACACGAAATTTATAACCGAGGTTGTACATCGGCGCGAAGTTGAATCCTGCCACCGGATAACTACCGGGCGAGGCAATCTGTCTCCCGTCTCCTATATATACCCCCTTTCGCCGCCATGAGCCGAATAATACCAGATCATAACTTATGTGACGCGGAAAGCGGGGAATAGCCGGCCGAAGCAGAGACTTTGTAAGTTCTTCTTCTGTACGGTTAAAGTTATACACCAATCCGATTTTGGCTCCGGTGGTATTTACCCCTGCATTCGGGAATTTGGTATTGCCATTAGAGAAATGAGTGAAATCACCGCCAATGATTAAGTCGAAATAACGGGAAAATGCCCAGTTCAGATAGATACCTGCATTAATATAGGTATTCATTCGCGAACCGACTGCACCATTATAGGAATTATAATCATTATCATACGGTTTCCAACCGGCGGACAGACCGAAGTTCCATTCGTAGTTGAGCGAAAGACAGGGATTAAACCGGGCAATCCGCGCCCCCTGAAACACATAAAATGAGATAGGATCTCCAAGTTGTTTTTTATCTCCGAAGGTAGTGGCGGACAAGCCGAATCCCTGATAAGCACCACCATAAATACGGTCGGCACAGGTGTTGGGACGGAATTGGAATGAATATTTCAAATGAGCGGCAAAAGAGGTCTGAATGGGTTGCCAGCGTTCGTTTTCTCCCTGCAAGAAGGGATTGGTAGGAAACACATATTGCGGACGGACTTCCACCCCCAGACGATGAATAAAGCGATGAGGAGTATGCACAGAGAGCGTATCAAATCCATACCTCGAGAAACTGCTTTGCCGGATTTCATAAATATCATCCTGCCGAACCTCCTGTGCATTCAAGGAAATCCCCGGAAAAAATAGTACTACGCAAAGAATGATGACCTCCCACTTTAATACCTTTGGTCTCATATATGGTTTGTTTAGTCTTTATAAATTGGTGCGAACCTACAAATCAAGAGATTCGATGAATTTTGCCACATGATAACCGTCCATTAACCCATGGTGACAAGTGACGGAAATAGGTAACATCAACTTCTCCCCTTCCCGAAAGTATTTTCCTGTGGATATTTTCGGTACGCTGTCACCCGAACGCATGTTCGTGGGGTGCTTCATGTCTGTAAAGGTGAGCCAGGGCACTGCCGAATAATGAATGGCATTGGGATGAAAAGTTCCTTCCTTATTCAATCCGGTAGTAGTTTGCAGTCGTTCCATTTCAGCTTTCGCTTTGAGGATAAAGGTCAGTTCATCGGGATCGTATTCAAAGGAAGCGAATGAGAATGTATGGTCGGCACGACCTACAGTAGCTTCGGGCAGGAGACTGTCATAACATACAACTTTTTCTCCTTCGATACGATAACGGAACTCTTCTACTTTGGCGGCAGCCGTGATGATACGATGCAGGAGCAAAAGGGAAAAGGAAACGCCTTTATTTTTGGCTTCCCGGTAAGCACGGGTACAGTCTACATTGACCGTTACACCGAAAAAAGGATCGTCAAAGGCACTAAAATGTTCAAAATGTTCTTTTCTGTTCCAAGTAGCAATATCAATAATCTTCTCAATCTGATTCATATAAACACTCTTTTTATAGGTCTGTGGCATATAAACGACCGCTCAATCCTAAATTATCAAGCGGTCGCTTTCTCTAATATCTATAATTGGCTGTAATTATCATCTTGTTTTTTCAACATCTGATTACTGGTGTTGCTCACGCAACAAGTCATTTACAGTCTTTACCGGATTAAAGGTAGTAAGCGGTACTTCTACGAATACCGTATTCCAGTCACTCATGGCACCATTCCATAAGCCGGGAAGCTCAAGAGCCTTCAAGTCTTTACCATTCTTCGATTTATATGAAATGAAACCGGTTGCTTTATCTACAAATCTCACTAAGTCAAACTTATGTCCTTTGTAATCACGAACAGCACAAACCAAGTCTACCGGATTGAAGTGAGTTCCCTTCTCAAACATTTCCTTTTTTGCAGGGTCATTCATGTCAATCTGAGAACTTTCGAGGATTTGCAGGGAGATTGTTCCGTCGCTATTGTATGCCAGGAACGGACCACCACCCGGTTCGCCTACGTTCTTCACCATACCGCAGACACGCATCGGACGGTTCAACTTCTGTTTCAGATAGATCACCAACTCGGCGTCTTCGAGGTTTTTCACTTCGGGATTCTTGCAGAAAAGTTGTTTTTGCAGGAACTGAAGAATTTCCATAACTTGCTCATGCGTATATTTTCCACTATCAAGCAACTCAAGATACTCGAAAGCTTTTTTCTGCAAAGTTACCAGTACACCGGCAATCAGTTTCTTATAAGTCACTGTGTCAGCTTTCAGTTTATCGGGCACTACATTGTCGATATTCTTGATAAAGATAATATCGGCGTCAAGGTCATTGAGGTTCTCGATTAGCGCACCGTGTCCTCCCGGGCGGAACAACAGTTTACCGTTATCGCGGAACGGTTGGTTGTCCATATCGGCTGCAATAGTGTCCGTGCTCGGTTTCTGCTCGGAGAAGGTGATGTAGTAATCCACTCCGTAGCGTTTCGCAAATTCTCCGGTCTTTTCTTCCACTAGTTTCTTGAATAGTTCGCGATGTTCCGTAGATACAGTGAAATGTACATTGACCTTGCCACTTTTTCCGGCAGCATACATAGCACCTTCAGCAAGATGTTCTTCGAGCGGGGTACGCGGGCCTTCGGGATATTTGTGGAATTTGAGCAGCCCTTTCGGAAGTGCGCCGTAATTCAATCCGGCCGTTTCGAGCAATGCGGCTACCACAGCTTTATAATTGCCTTCTTCCAGTAGTCCCGGTATGTCTTTTCCGGCAGTACGCTGGCAGGCTACATTCAAATCGTCATAGAAAGCAAAATTCCTGATACCGTCAAAAAATGCCTGTTCGAACTTTGTAGTGGGCTTGTCATATTCGGCAGACAGAAACTCGAACAAGTTCTTGAACATACGACTCGCAGCACCCGAGGCAGGAACGAATTTCACAATAGTCTTATCTGTGTTCTTATATGCGTCCCAAGCAGCTAAATAAGCTTTTTGTTCTTCTGCATCGGGAGCTAAGATACCTTTCTCTATGGAAGCAGCCGCATCCAGTTTCAAAAAAGGGAAACCCGTCTGGAAGCATGCTAGTTGCTCTGCTATTTGCGCTTCCGTGATGCCTTTTTTGGCAAGCAACTCTTTGTCCTGTGTCGTTATCATACTATCTATTTTAATTAATTGATGCCCAAAAATACAAAATGTTATTTACTTCTTACCGAATAACCAAGAAAAAAAGTAATTTTACGTCGAATTAACAAGATTGAATATGGACGACTTTTTTACATCAGAGGAAAAAAAGGAGCTTTTTTCACTCTACCGGCATTTAATGCAATCCGCCGGAGACAGTATTTCCTGGAGGGATTGCCAAAAGTTAAAGAAACATCTAATCAAAGCCGCCCAATGTAACGGGTTGCAACGCAATAACTTCGGGATGAATCCCGTCATCAGAGATTTACAAACGGCTGTTATCGTAGCCGAGGAAATCGGAATGAAAGGTTCGTGCCTTATCGGAATCATGCTGCATGAAATTGTGAAAGCACATATCCTGAGCATTGAGGACGTGAACATCGAATACGGGGAAGATGTAGGCAGTATCATCAAAGGACTGGTGAAAACGAATGAACTGTACTCCAAGAGTCCGGCTATCGAATCGGAGAATTTCCGCAACCTTCTCCTGTCATTTGCCGAAGATATGCGTGTGATCCTGATTATGATTGCCGACCGTGTGAACGTAATGCGCCAGATTAAGGATACCGGAAACGAGGAAGACCGCGTCAAGGTTGCGAATGAGGCAGCTTACTTATATGCTCCACTGGCACACAAGCTGGGGCTTTACAAGCTAAAGTCGGAGCTGGAAGATTTATCATTGAAGTACACCCAACGGGAAACGTATTATTATATAAAGGAGAAGCTGAACGAGACGAAAGCTTCCCGCGACAAATATATTGCCGCCTTCATTGAACCGATAAAAAAGAAGGTCGCGGAAGCCGGACTGACGTTCGACATTAAGGGACGCACCAAGTCGATACATTCTATATGGAACAAGATTCAGAAGCAGAAGACTCCGTTTGAAGGGATTTATGACTTGTTCGCTATTCGTATTATCCTGGATTCCGATCCGGAACCCGCTAAGGAAAAGCAGGAGTGCTGGCAGGTGTATTCTATTGTGACGGATATGTACCAACCGAACCCGAAGCGTCTGCGCGACTGGCTCTCGATTCCGAAAAGTAATGGTTATGAGTCGTTGCACATCACCGTCATGGGGCCGGAAGGAAAATGGGTGGAGGTACAGATCCGTACCCGCCGAATGGACGAAATCGCAGAGCGGGGTTTGGCCGCCCACTGGAGATATAAAGGTATCAAAGGCGAGACGGGACTGGACGAATGGCTGACTTCCGTCAGGGAGGCACTGGAAAACGCCGACAACGATTCGATGAAGGTTATGGACCAGTTTAAAATGGACCTTTACGAAGACGAGGTATTTGTATTTACCCCGAAAGGGGATTTATTCAAACTTGCCAAAGGAGCTACTGTACTCGATTTTGCATTTCATATTCACAGTAAGCTGGGATGCAAATGCATCGGCGCCAAAGTGAACGGCAAAAATGTACAGTTGAAACAGAAGCTTAACAGCGGCGACCAGGTGGAAATCATGACATCGAACACCCAGACACCAAAACAGGACTGGCTGAACATCGTGACGACCTCTAAAGCACGCACCAAGATACGGCAGGCACTCAAAGAAATGGTGGCACGCCAGCACGCTTTCGCTAAAGAGACGTTGGAACGAAAGTTCAAGAACCGCAAACTGGAATATGATGAAGCGACAATGATGCGCCTTATCAAGCGTCTGGGATTCAAAAATGTGACGGAGTTTTATCAGAAAATAGCGGACGGAGCGCTGGATGTCAACGAGACGCTGGATAAATATGTCGAACAGCAGAAACGGGACAACGACACGCATGATGAAATTATTTACCGTAGCGCCGAGGGTTACAATTTGCAAGCCGCACAGGAGGAATCAACATCCAAAGAGGATGTGCTTGTGATCGACCAGAACCTGAAAGGACTGGAATTTAAACTGGCAAAATGTTGTAATCCTATTTACGGAGATGATGTGTTCGGATTCGTGACAGTGAGCGGAGGTATCAAGATTCACCGGGCAGACTGTCCGAATGCTACGCAAATGCGCGAGCGTTTCGGCTACCGGATTGTGAAAGCACGTTGGGCGGGTAAGTCGGTAGGTACGCAATATCCTATTACGCTGCGTGTTGTAGGGCATGATGATATCGGTATTGTAACAAATATCACTTCTATCATTTCCAAAGAGAATGGTATCACGCTGCGTTCTATCGGGATTGATTCCAACGACGGGTTGTTCTCCGGAACGTTGACTGTCATGGTAGGTGACACCGGACATCTGGAAGCTCTTATCAAGAAGCTACGGACGGTAAAGGGAGTAAAACAAGTAAGCCGGAATTAAGAACCGAATCTATATAAAAATAGTGACGCTATCCGCAAGTAATAGCGTCACTATTTTTATATCATAGCGTCATAATGCCGTAGGGATAATGACGCCTTATCTCACTTTCTTTTTGATATAATATGGATACGTTATCAGCACAAAGAACAATAAGGCGACCGAAGCAACGATTTGTCCTATGTAAAACATTTGATCGGTATCCGTATCCATATAGCACGCAACAGCAATTCCAAGTGTAATGCCGACTTCACCAGCCAGCAGATGAGTTGTATTGGCTGTACCCCGTTGACAATGGTGAGACAGTTTTACGAACATCACCAGAAATTCCGGCATTATCAGTCCTAATCCCAATCCCAGCAGAACGGAAGAAATACCGCTAGAATAACCTGCTTTCAACAGGCAGATTGCCAGTATCTCCAATCCGAGTCCCATAATCACCAACCTCAGCGTTTTCTCTTTCAGGATAAACAAGCGAGCGATAACCAGGGAAGCCAGATAGCCCATTCCCACTCCGGCGAAAAAGGGCATAGATACACCCGTATCTCCCAGTACGATATCGTTGAGGGAAGGATGTACAAGCGGAATCAGTAACCCCGGTATAAACGTTATCAGGATCAGGTTTATGGCAGGAACCCACCCGCGAAGCAGCAGAAAGCGGTCGAATGAATACAGCTTAGTGACAAACGGTGCACGAAAGGGAACATAAACACCGGCTACTGTCAGAATCCCCAAAGCACCAGTAGTAACGGATACCGTTAGCAAAGTCTTAAATGCATAGTGTTGGTCGAACCAGACGCCGAGGATAATTCCGAGAATCATTCCCAGTCGTGCTATCCATGAAAAACTGACGTTTCCGGCACTACGAAGCGTAGAGTTCGTAATGTCAATGGCTAGCGTAATTCCTGCGGTAGTAGCGATACCGAATGCCAGTCCCTGCACGGTGCTCAGCAGGATAAGTTCCGTAATGTTCGTCACAAAAGCATAACCTACCGTTGCCGCTACCATAAGGGCAAAAGAAAACAGGCATACATTCTTACGTTTGTATGCATCTACCAGATAGGCATGGAAAGGACCGATAAGGAACATTCCCAGCGTGAAAAAGAGAAAGATAACCCCTGTCTCCGTCACCGGCAATCCGAGACGTTCCGACATTTCAATGGGAAGCACCGGAAACAACACGTACAAGGATATAAACAACAGCAAATTAGCTACACATATCCGCATAAAATGTACTGTCCACAATTTAACTGCCATATATTATCTTAATATTGTTCCTTCTCGTTAGGGAAGTCGCAATTCTTCACGTCGGATACGTAACGGCTGATCGCGTCGGTCATTACCGTGTATAAATCGGCATAACGGCGAAGGAAACGCGGACGGAATCCGTTGTTCATCCCAAGCATATCCTGAATAACCAATACCTGACCGTCTACATGACCACCGGCACCAATACCGATAATAGGGATTGTCAGTTCGGCAGCTACACGTTCGGCAAGAGTAGCGGGAATCTTTTCGAGAACAATGGCGAAGCAACCCGCTTCTTCAAGCAGATGAGCGTCACGAATCAGTTTGTCCGCTTCAGCATCGTCCTTGGCACGCACAGTATAGGTTCCGTATTTATTGATTGACTGCGGCATTAGTCCCAAGTGTCCCATGACCGGAATGCCTGCACTGATAATACGTTTCACCGTGTCGATGATTTCTTCTCCACCTTCCAGTTTCAATGCGTCTGCATGGCTTTCTTTCATAATACGGATAGCAGAAGCAAGGCATATCGACTACCACCATAGCACGTTTTACTCCGCGAACCACGGATTTAGCATGATAAATCATTTGGTCGAGAGTGATAGGCAATGTAGTCACATTACCCGCCATTACATTAGAAGCAGAGTCGCCTACAAGGATTACATCCATTCCCGCACCGTCTACAATTTGTGCCATAGTGTAATCATACGCAGTAAGCATAGATATTTTTTCGCCTCTCTGTTTCATTTCAACCAGGCGATGAGTAGTCACTTTTCTTGTATCATCTGATATATAACCAGCCATGTCTTTTAAATTTTAAATTAAAAACTAAAGTACCATAATAGCGTCGGATGCTATCAAAAATTGTGGCAAAGTTATAACATTTAATTCATAACTGGGAAAGAAAAACAAGAAATCCTTTCAATCGTTCTCTAAAATTGCCTTGCAACGATTGAAAGGATAAACTGAAATATTGTAGGAAATAGCGTTAACGTTGCATCGTAAGCAATTTTTCGTAGGTCATTTCCGCAAAGTCATCTATTATATAGTGTGCTTTTCCGGTAATGGCCTTTCGTGTGTTAGTAGTGGCGAGACCGATAACGGTAGCACCGGATGTCATTCCGGCTTGCAACCCGTGGAAAGAGTCTTCAAATACGTAGGTGTTTTCGGGAGTCGCACTGAATACTTCCATACCCAACAGGAAACAATCGGGAGCAGGCTTGGAATGGGCGAACATCTCGCCGGTCAGAATTCGGTCTACCATTCCTTTAAATTCGGGGTGAGCGTTATAAACATTCTGCATCTTATCTTCATTGGAACTGGTCACCACCGCTATCTTTACACCATGACGGCGAAGGTCAGCGATAAAAGCTTCTACACCGGGAATATATTCGTAGGACATCGCTTTCTCAAAGAGATTGAGGCGGGCGGTTATTTCTTCCTGAGCTTCCGGTTTGTCCGAGAAATATTTCTCATAGATTTGTGTCAATGTTTGCCCTTTAATACAGCGGCCGAAGTCTTCTTCCCCCAGGTACTTATGCCCTTGCTCGTCCCAAAAGACAGTATACTGGGTTTCGGTGTCCATAATCACACCGTCAAAATCGAATAATACTGCAATTATTTTTGTTGTATCCATAGCTAAACTTTCTTTTTACCTTAAACGTTAAACCTTGTGTATTGACTTGTGCAAAGTTCCGAATAATCATCGAATCAGGCAAATTATTCGTACCTTTGCACTACTTAAAAAAACGTAACTTTCGTTTTTCATCCAACATTAAAGATTCAGGCGCATGAGTAAAAACGACCCGCATATATTAGGAAAAGAGAGTATCGGCAAACTGCTGTTGCAGTATTCTATCCCTGCCATTATCGGGATGACAATTACTTCTATCTACAATATTATTGACAGCATATTCATCGGGCACGGTGTAGGCGCCATGGCTATCGCCGGACTGGCGGTGAGTTTCCCTCTGATGAATCTGGTGGTTGCCTTCTGTACACTTGTTTCTGCCGGAGGTTCCACGCTCGCATCTATCCGGCTAGGGCAGAAAGATATGAAAGGGGCTACGGAGATTCTGTCACATACGCTGATGCTCTGTATCACAAATTCTTTCTTTTTCGGTATCCTGTCTTTTATCTTTCTTGATGATATACTGACTTTCTTTGGTGCCAGTCCCGACACACTGCCTTATGCACGGAGTTTTATGCAGGTGATTTTATTGGGAACTCCCATCACATACACGATGATCGGTCTGAATAATGTGATGCGTGCCACCGGATATCCGAAGAAGGCTATGATTACTTCCATGGCAACGGTGCTCTCCAACATCATCCTCGCTCCTATCTTTATCTTTCACTTTGAATGGGGAATGCGGGGAGCGGCTACAGCAACGGTTATCTCACAGCTGATCGGAATGGTATGGGTGGTGAGCCACTTCTGCAAGAAAGACAGTACGGTGCATTTTGAGGGAAAGGTCTGGAAAATGAAAGGAAGGATTGTAGAG
>OMFK01000817.1_pt1 | contig 10984 bp, 10 predicted proteins | sample 1645651 | NCBI WGS metagenome assembly OMFK01 (sample SAMEA103958124, study PRJEB25191) | human gut metagenome | biome: human-associated habitat [ENVO:00009003]; feature: intestine environment [ENVO:2100002]; material: feces | place: Germany | collected 2013/2015
GATACAAGCTCCACCTTGTCGAATGAGTTGAGCAATACAATAAGCACCGCACTTAATGCAATACCGACAAGCGCTATTATATATCCTATGATTTTACCTTTTGTCAAATTCAGCTTATTCATCTTTATCATATCTTTCTGAATACGGTTATCCCCACCGCTTTTACACAGTGGGGACTTCCGTTATTTTATGTGTTTACTTGGAAGATTTCTTATTCTTGATAGCCTCGGGTACTACCATACCTGCCAGAGCGATTGCACTGAGTACCGAGAGAGTGGCAAAGGGAGCAACCGATACCATATTACCTGTGTTGGGGTTTGTGATGTTGTCGTCAGGCTTGCTTGTGTCATCAGGCTTGCTTGTGTCGTCAGGCTTGCTTACATCTGAGCTTGTATCGTCATCTGCGGGTTCTTCGGGCTTTGCTTTAAGAGCGGCAACCGCTTCGTTGAGATAAGCTGTAGCTTCTGCAATCTTGTCGCTTGTAGACTGATTGTCTGCGATGATCGTTTCGGCATTCTTGATAGCCTCGTTTACCTTGGCAACGCTTTCGTCTGTGTACTTGTCAGCCTCAAGCTGTTTCTTTGCGGCTTCGACAGCCTCGTTCAGTGCGGTTGTATCAGCCTTCTTTACAATTGTGTATGCAGATGAGCCTTCAAGCACCTTGTTTGTATCTGCGTCATAGGTTGTGATTGTTACTGCGGTTTCTGTCATATTGATTACCGAGTAGCTGGGTGTCCAAGTCTGGCTTCTTTCAGCTATGTAATCCTGCTGTGCGGGGATAAGCTCATAGTACTTTGAACCCGTAGCTGAGTTAGCCTCCATATATACCGTACCCTCAGGGTCAACTATCGTGCCAGTAACAAGGTCTGAGTTTATCGTGTAGCAGTTGTTCTGAGTAAGATAATCCTCGCCGTAGGCATTGCTTCTGTCGAATGCCGTATGTTCTTTACCGTCACCGCTTAACTGATAGCTTCTTGAATATGTGTGATCGTGACCCTGTAAAGCTACGTCAATGTCGAACTCGTCAAAGATAGGAGTAAGCTGTGTTCTTAAGATGATACCGTCAGAGTCGGAGTGGTCAAGACCGGAGCCGTATATATCCTGGTGGAACATTACGATTCTCCACTTCTTGTCCTTGTTTTCGTTTACGGCCTTTTCGATTACATTTCTGTGAGTAGCACAGTTGTAGTTGTTCGTGTCGATTACGATGAACAGTGCATCGCCGTATGTGTAGTAGTAATCTGTGCCTGCGTTTGTGTGTCCGAGAGCGTAAGTTGTATCGTCAAGGTCGAATGAGTTGGGCGTGTTGAAGTGGTAAGAATACTGATATGATCCGCTGTCGTGGTTGCCTATTGTAGTGGATACCGGGAGAGAAGCGAGAGCCGAAGCGTTAAGATAACCGGCATATTCATATTCCCTGTCGGCATAGTTTACCTGGTCGCCTGCACTTAACATAAAGCTGACCTCAGGGTGAGCTGTAATTGCGTTATTAAGTGTCTTGTTCCAGTTGAAAGCGTCATTCCTTGCGGCGATCTCATTCTTCATTTTTTCATTTTCACTGCTTATCTGATTCTTGCACGCACCGATCTGGGGGTCGCCTACATAAAGGAATGAGAACGAATCGGGGTTGCCGGTCTTTACGCTTTCGACCTTCTGCCATTCGCCGTTTTTGAATACCTGATAATAGTACTGCGTTTCCTTTTCAAGATTCTTTACGGTTACCTTGTTAGAGAAATAACCGTCAAGAGCCTCAATGTTTATTGAAACTTGTGTGCCGGTAAACTCTGTTGCGTCCTTCATATCCTCTTTCTTTGCGATTCTTACCTTAGGCTGTTCAACAGTCTTTGAGTACCACGCAAAGCCAAGCTGTGTTTCGTCTGCGCCTATGTTTACCGAAACCTTTTCGTAATCGTTCTTGACTGTTTCCCAGTCTGTTTTCCACTGTGTCCATTCGGTCGTAGCTCCCTGCGAACCGTCATTCCAGTGCTCTGTAGCGGCATAAGCTGTCATAGCCGCACTTGATACCATAATAGCGGCGAGTGTGCCTGCCATTACTTTCTTTCCTGTCTTCATGTTTCTCATGATGATGTCCTTTCATTTGTTCATTTATACCTCTTGTGTACAAGCCGATTATAACACCGTCAGAGAAAATTAATCACCAAGAGAATTTAAAGAGTTTGTAAAATGTGTAACGGCCTGCGTTTGCAAGCCGTTACTTATATACCTATCCTTTTGTTTATCCTTTTGTTATATACAGCCTCTTAGTCCCCGTATTCTCGCAGAAATATCTGTCATGCTCTGCAAGAAGCATTGTCGGCGTATTCGCACCGAGCAGCCGCTCAAGCTGTATCCTTGAAATAATATCGACGAAGTTCAGCGGTTCATCCCATATATAGAGATTAGCAGGCGTAGCCAGACTGCCGGCTATAAGCACCTTCTTTTTCTGTCCGGCACTGAGATTTTCCGTCCGGTCGATAAGTTCCCTGCGTGAAAATCCGAGTTTTGCGAGTATCGCACGGACAAGCTCGGCATCAACACCGAGCCGCTCTGAGAATTCGTCAAGCGTTCCGCAAAGCCCATTTGTATCCTGCGGTAATACCGATATTTTAAGTCCCGGTGCTTTTGCTATACTTCCGCTGTAGCTTATATCCGCCCCTGCGATGATTTTAAGGATTGTAGATTTTCCACAGCCGTTTTTGCCCGACAGACACAGCCTTTCCCCGTCGGACAGCGTAAATGAAACAGGCTTGCATAAAGCGTTGCTGTTATCGTTATCGCAATAGTCGCAATAGTACGGCACAAGATTCTGCACCGAAAGCACCGTTGCCGATTTTGCCTTTATTGACGGTATTTTCAGCGTATCAATGCATTCACGGTTTTTCAGAAGCTCCGATTTTTCATCTATAGCTGTCTGCCTGCGGCTTTCCACCGCCTTCATACGTTTCATCATAGCTTTCGCCTTAGCACCCTCGACAGCTCTCCTGTCAAGCGATTTTTCCGTTTTCGTCGGGTCGATCCCTATCTTTCTGCTTTCCGCTGTGTCAGCCCACTTTTTACTGCGCTCTGCGGCGGCTTTGAGATGCCCTATCTCGCTTTTCAGCTTCTTGTCACGCATAAGTTCGTTTGCTTCTTTTCTGTCAAAGTTCTCTTTCCACACGCTGTAGTTACCGTTTATTATTTCGGTATCACTGCGACCCAGTGACAGTATGTGGTCGGTGCATTTGTCGAGCAGGTCACGATCGTGCGACACAAGTATAAATCCGCTCTTTGCTTTAAGATAATCGCCTATCGCTTCTCTTGCTTCAAGGTCAAGGCAGTTGGTCGGCTCGTCTATCAGCAGGAAAGCGTTGTCACGCAAAAACAGCAGGCACAGCAGAAGCCTTGTCTGTTCACCGCCCGACAGCGTGTTGAACGGTCTGTACAGAATTTCGCAGTCCGTACCCATATAAGACAGCTCACGGATTACCTCCCATTCCTGCATCTCAGGACAGATTATCCCGATAAGTTCACTGCCGCTCATATTCTTGTCCTCTACATCAAACGGAAAGTACAGGAACTCTGCCTTTGTGTTTACCGCACCGCCGTTTTCAAGTTCGCCCGTCAACAGCTTCAGAAGTGTGGTTTTGCCACGTCCGTTCCTGCCGATAAGCCCCGTTTTCCACGTTGTGTCAAGCGTGAATGACGCATTTTCGTACACGGCTTCATCACAGCCGTCATAATAATAGGTTAAATTGTTTACACTGATTATAGACATAATATCATACCCCTTTCTGTATCAAAAAAGCCGCAGGAACATACGCTCCCACGGCTTTTTATCCCGATTTTCGCATAAACACACGGCGAAAAAGGGCATAATACAAGACCGACAGCAATACATTCCTGCATTGCAGACACGAAACCAAGCCCGTTTCATCACCCGTATTATCATATAGGGCGGCAAAGGCTATAAGGGTATTTCGTTCTGCTCTTATCAGGAATTTGTACGCATTGCATTCGGTCCTTTCATTTTGAATTTAGAATATCGGAACTTCCGATACAAGCGGATTATAACACAGCTTACTTTATTTGTCAAGAGACAGACTGAAAATTCAGCTCCGCATTTGAGCGGTTTACGGCGAAATTTAGACTAGTTGACAAAAAATAACTTATATGCTATAATTTATTTTACAGGGATATTTTGCCTGTATTTTACTTGAAAGCCGAATGCGATACTATTAACGATACTATTAAAAGGAGCGATTCGACCGATGAAAATTAAAAACCGTTTTAAAAAAGCTGTGGCGGTACTGATGCTTGTCACAATGACCGCAATTTCCGTATGCGCCTGTGCCGATAAGAGCGGATCTGACAAGTCAGGCGAGCCTGGTGCGGTGCAGGGAAACTACTATCTTGACGCAGACAAATCAAAGCAATACATCAGCTTTAACGAGGACAACAGCTTCAGATTTGTCGGATATGATTTTGAAGTGCTCGCAAAAGACCTTGTCGGTGATATGATAGAAGATAAGACGGCTCTTGCCGAAAGGCTTGACGATGCTTATACATATCATTTTGATAAGGATACGAATGAGATTTGGTTTAACGTTCTGCAGTCCGATAGCTCCGATTCCGCTGAATTTGTGATTCCGATGCAGCTCGGAGGCGACAAACAGAGCGTGACGTTTCTGAATAAAACATATAAAATTGCACAGTAACAATTACGGCACACTTAATATACACGGTGTGCCGTTTTTGGTATCGGAGGGATAACTTATGGGCGGTATAATGTACCGGACGGAAAATCTTAATAAAAGCTATGCTGACGGTGACGGAGTGTGCTATGCTCTGAAGGATGTAAATCTTGATATAAGCAAGGGGCAGATGGTGGCGATTGTCGGCGAGTCGGGGAGCGGAAAATCAACGCTTTTGAACATACTCGGAGCGATAGACAGCGCAACCGGCGGAAAGGTCATAGCGAACGGAAAAAATATAGCAGGTCTGTCGGAAGAACAGCTTAGCACTTACCGCAGTAAAACTGTGGGATTTGTTTTTCAGGCGTTTTATATCATTGATTGCTACACGGTATATGACAATATCGAGCTTCCGCTTATAATAAACAAAGTGCCGGGATCACAGCGTGACGATATGATCAGGAAAGCGGTCGCACGGGTGGGGCTTGATGATAAGCTGAGAACCAAGTGCAACAAGCTGTCGGGCGGAGAAAAGCAGAGGGTGGCTATTGCAAGGGCGCTTGTTCATTCGCCTGATGTGATACTTGCGGATGAGCCTTGCGGAAATCTGGACAGCCGTAACAGTGAAAGCATAATGGAACTGCTGCGTGGGCTTGTTGATGAAGATACTCTTGTGGTGATGGTCACTCACAGCAAGACAGACGCACGGTTGTGCGACAGAATAATTACGCTCAGTGACGGTATGGTGGTAAGCGATGAAATTATACGATGAAATAAGGCTTGCTGTGAGAGAAGGAAAAAAGTGCCTGCCTTATCTTATTATTACCGCACTTATGTTTGCGATAGTTTCTGCGGTTGCGTCCTGTCTGTTTCTGACAGCAGTGAATTTACGGCGGGATTATTACGATTATCTTGATAAACAGACGCAGGGAGGACACGAATTCATTGTAACCTGCGGTTATACTGCCGGTGTTAAGGACAAGCTGTCGGAGTGCGGCTTTGATAAAGTTGTACATCTGTCATCGGCGGATTACGATGCCGGTATATATGTGTCTGACAGCGGAAAGAAAATCGGGCTTCTGCAAAATCTTCCGCTGTGCTTCATTGATGAGCTGCTTAGCGAGTCCTCCGGCTTCGACTGTGAAATGATCGGCGGTGAGGATATAAAACCGTGTTTCGATACTCCGGGATCTGACAGTATGTGGATAGATGAATATATAGCCCTTTCGGAATCGCTTGCCGTCGGTGATAAGCTGAGTGTTAAAAGTAAAGAAAAAACGATAAAGGAATACACGATAGCAGGAATATACAGCGGAGAGAACACATTTTTTGCGTATCCCGTTATCGTTCCGTTTAATTCATATTACGACAGTGCGGTTGCAAATAACCGACAGATTGACAGCGTTTTTTCATGCACGATAAACAGCATGCACCAATATGACAAAACGGTCACGGCGGCAAGGCAAAACGGGTTTGATATAGATGCAAGTGCGTTTGAAATGGGTATAACCGCTATTAACTATGCGTACATACTTTTTATCGGGCTGGCTGTTTTGTTTGCAGGGATAGCTTTCTTTTCTGTTTTAAATACATTTTCGGTAACAATAGCGAAACGCTCGCATATAATGACAAATTTCATACTGTTGGGGGCGAAAAAAAACAACGTATACGCAATATATTTTATCCCTTATTTTTCATCGCTGCTGCTCGGCGCTGCAATCGGATTTTTGCTGATGCACCTGCTGTTTTCCTATGTTTCATCCCTGACAAAAAGCCTGCTTTGTTTTGAGGTGGCTTTGGAAACAGCAAGCGGCATTGTGGGCATATCGGCATTCGCTCTCTTGTTTATAGCCGTACTTGCGGTTATGCTTTATTGCAAATTCCGCACGCTGAGCGGAATAAACCTCTCTGATACGGTAAGAGAATATGACAGATAACAGAAAGGCGTAAGATGAAAATAACCGATATATTAAAGCTGGCAATGAAGAATCTGACCGGACACAAGCGTATTATGCTGAGGGTGGCTGTAAGCGTTTTGACTGTTGTGCTGCTGTGTTGCTCTGCGGCTGTTTTTGTGTCGGCAGTTACCGATGAATTATCGGATATACAGTACAAGCATATAGATCAGGCGTGTGCAACGGTGTTTCCATATTCCGATACCGCAAAGCAGGCAGAGGATACTGCGGACGATATTATATCAAAAATAACCGCCGTGTCAGAAGTAATCTCCTGCAACGTCGGTTATCAATACAATATATATACGACAAGCGAATATCTGAATTCCGTATCACAGTCAATTGACAGTGAAGACCATCTGGTGAAGGATATAACGCTTATCTGCGGTGACGATATGAAAAAAACTGCGTCTGTGGATATGATGCGGCAGAGCAAGCGTATTCTTGCGGTAGATATGCGGTATGATGTGATTTCGGAAAATCAACGTATCAGCTTTGAACACAACTATCCCGACAAACAAATCTTTTTGTACGGCAGAAACATAAGCGGTGATGACGAGGTCGTTATTTCGGAAGATTTTCTGTCCGAACTGGGATTTACCCGTGAGGAAATGGAAAGGCTGACAGGCAATCGTGTTTCACTGAAACGTACCGACAACGGTGAAATATATCTTGACGGGTTTACCGTTTGCGGAATAGCAAGCAGTGAGGCTGCCGAAAGCGTGTTCGGACAAAGCTTGATGATTACAAAAAGCGCCGCCGAAAAAACAAAACTCTGCTACAGCGATGCCACAGTAAATCTGTATTATGACAGCTTTCAGAAAGCGCTTGAAGCGTGTGAGCAAGCCGAAAAAAACGGTATTCACGCAACTGTCGGACTCAATCTTATGATATATTCAAGAATAGACAGAGTAAGTGCCTTTATCGAAAAGATTCTGATTGTTATATTGCCGCTTATATGTGTTTCAATGCTGCTGTCGGCGGCATCCGCACTTTTGCTGTATTATTCGGACACCGCACAGAGAATAGCTGTGATGAGAGCGCTCGGAGCCACAAAAACGGATGTGTACGGAATAACTCTTGCGGAAACGGTTCTTGCTGTTTTTGTTTCGGGTGTAGCCGGATTTCTGCTGTCGGTCGGAGTAAATGCCATGTATAACATATGGCTTGAAAGCTATTTTGATTTATCTGTGCAGATTATAAGCACTGTTCAGCTTATCGCAGGTGCGGTATCCTGTATGTTTATGTTTGCTTGTGTACTTACAGCGTCTTTTGTAACAACGATAAAAATCTCATCTGCATCTATAGACCGTATGCTGAAAGGCGAGCGTTGACGCCCTCACGCCTGCATCGTTCCCTTCAGCATCTGTCTGTCACGAGGACGCTTTCTTATGCGGAAAATAATATCCGACACGATAAAAGAAACTATAAGCCCCGCAAGCAGTATCGCCACTGCAAGCAATGCCGCAACAGGCAGACTGTCGGAAAGCTCGGTCGGCATAAACGCAAAGCCGTCTGCCATATATCCGTCCCCGAAAAAGCACGACAGTAAGTTGAATATCGAGTATCCGCAGAAGACCATCCACATGAGGAAATAAGCCGATGAAAGCGGCAGACTGATGCCGATTATTATTGCCGATACAAGCAAAAAGTCGGGCAGAGCGGAGGGGTTCACAACAGCGGTAACAATAACCGCCGGTATCTGAGCCGCAACGCTTATCATCAGCAAAAATACCTGCACAGCCCTTGTCCGCAGACACTTGTAAAGCCCGCTTGTACGAATATAGACGCTTGCATAAATGTCTGAATACAACGATGACAAGCCGAAAGATAAGAACACTGTCAGAAACGGTTCAGTCGCCAGATAAAACGGATAATCTTCACTGCCTCTTGTTTCAGGCACAGCCGCCATAACAACGGTTAGTGCCGCAATAACTGCGGCAAAGCATATAAGCCACACAATATTGTAGGCAGTAAGCCTGAAAACACGCTTTATAATAAACTTCAGCGATAAAAGAAAATTCTTCATATCTTCATATACCTCCTCAGAACTGCCAGTTTTCCTTGATGTAACGGCAGGCGGATACTGTTGATACAGCCGTTCCGACCGCTCCGACCACAGTTAATATAATGCTCGCAGTAAGTGCGGCGATGTAGCTTATATGGCTCGCCGCCGTTGCTGTTGCTGACAGAATAAACATAGCGACAAGCAATGTTATCAAAAGAAGAACGCTTCTTGCGTTAGCGGTTTTTGTTGATACGAGCGGACGTATCAGAATGCCTGACAGAAGCGATGCGCCGAGTGAAAACAGCACCATAGGCGGCAGATCTGCAAATTCAAGGTCACCGCCTATAAGCGTGAAAATTCCGAGTACGAGCGATACTGCCACCGCAGTAACAGACGAGATTATAACAGAGCCTGCAAGCGACTTGCCAAACTTTTCTCCGCCGTGCTTTATCGTCCTTGCGTACTTACTGCCGTCAACCTTATAGTAAAGGTTTATGGCGTTGCCGTTTATTAATAGCGCACCTGCAAAGCCGATAACACAGCACACTGTGTTAAGGGCGGAATATGCAATATCGTCATTTTCCTCTGCGACAGCTGTGCTGTCGTCTGTGTTTTCTCTGTCGCTTTTTCCTGCGGCAGAGCCGACTAAGAAGCCTATAACATATATTGCCGCAACCATAACGATCATAGCGAGTGAAACCTTGAACAGCGTGTTAGCATTGAATAAGCGTACCGATTTCATCATACTTATGCCTCCTTTTTAAGAGCAAGGCGTTTTTCTTCCGCAATTTTCATCAGGTCAATGCTGAGTTGGCTTAATGTAGGACGTTCCGTAACAGCACCCAGTGCTTCGAGCTTAAGCTTGTTTTCGGCTAAGGCAAGACCTGTTGCTGTGGATGATGAATGGGAAGAGCAGAGCAGAAGCGGCGATATTTTGTCAAGGCTTTCAGGCTCGGCGCTGAGGGCAATATACTTGTCCTTCAGGTCCTCTGTGAAGCCCTGCTCGACTACCTTGCCGTTATCCATAAATATTACATAGTCTGCGGCATTCTCCATATCGGCGATGTTGTGAGTCGAGAAGATTATACTCCTTTCGCCGTTACCGCTGTCTATATAGTCACGGAAGCGGTCACACAGCCTGTCACGCATAAGCGGATCGAGCGATGAGCCGGGCTCGTCAAGCACCAGCAGATCGGTATCTCTTGCAAAGGCCGACGCTAAGAACACTCTCATCTTCATACCGTCCGACATACTCGATAAAGGCTTTTTGCTGTTTTTCTCATCGGTAACGCCAAGTTCACCGAGAAGCGAATAAAATCTGTCCTTGCTGAATTTATCAAACGCAAGGCTCATGGAAAGTGCAATATCCCTCACCTTCCAGTTAGCCGGGAACATTGCCTGTGATGCACAGTAGCCGATGCGCTCCTTTACATTACCCTTGTCGGCATTGTCGGTTTCTCCGAAATATGTCACTGTGCCGTCTGTCTTTGCGGTGATGCCGCAGATTATATCCATAAGTGTTGTTTTTCCTGCGCCGTTTGCGCCGATAAGCGCCGTTGCGAAGCCTTTCGGGAATGAAAGGTCAACAGGACCCAGCGAAAAATCTTTATATTTTCTGGTAAGATTACTTACCTTGATTACCTCTTCCATATTATCTCCTTTAAAATGAATCATTCAATACTGCCGAGTGTTTTCAGCACCTCGCATACCTCGTCAACGGATAGCCCCGCAAGCCTTGCACAGTCGAGTGCATCCTGCAGATGCTGTTCAAGAAGTCGCATATACTGCTCCTTTATCATACCCGTGTCCTGAGCGTTGACTATATAGCCCTTGCCCTGAACTGCGCTGACAAGTCCCTCCGAGCAAAGCTCCTCATAGGCCTTCATAGTGGTTATTACGCTGATTTTAAGCTCTTTCGCAAGTCCTCTTATCGAGGGAAGATATTCCCCGGCAGAAATCGTGCCGTTCATAATACGTTCCTTGAAATCGGCTGAGATCTGCTTGTATATCGGAATATCGGAATTAAGAAGAATTTTCATATTTCCTCCTTTTCAGATTAGTAAGCTTACGTCACATAACAGGTAATCGAACTGTTTATGTGTTATATATACAGTATATACTGATATGGGCGATTTGTCAATAGGGAAAATGAAAAAAGTCGGAAAAAGTATATCTGCAGACTGTTGACTAGCCTATATTTTTAGTAATATGGGGTTTGGGGCGTAGCCCCAATGCGGGTTGTCAGTCGTTGGTGTCGCTGCATCGTGCAGCGACTGTGTGCGACTGACTGCAAGCGTCCTTGCTTGGTGGGGCGGCAGCCCCACATTCAGCCCCTTCCCGAGGGGAAGGGG
>OMFK01000834.1_pt1 | contig 10806 bp, 5 predicted proteins | sample 1645651 | NCBI WGS metagenome assembly OMFK01 (sample SAMEA103958124, study PRJEB25191) | human gut metagenome | biome: human-associated habitat [ENVO:00009003]; feature: intestine environment [ENVO:2100002]; material: feces | place: Germany | collected 2013/2015
TTTGTCGAAATGGTGCGAAACGGTTGGCAAACTCTGTCGGTTTCGTCGATGGTTTTGAGCTGCGGGGGATGCTATAATAAAAGTGTCGGATATTTTGATGATGAGAAAAGAGAGTATGTAATCACACGCCCGGATACACCGGCGCCGTGGGCGAATTATCTGGGGTCACCGGAGTATGGTGCGCTGATTTCAAATAATGCAGGAGGATACAGTTTTGCCAGATCTGGTGCAAACGGAAGAATCCTGCGTTATATTTTTAACCAGTTTGATCAGCCAGGACGCTATATTTATCTGCGGGATAATGAGAGCAAAGACTACTGGTCTGCATCCTGGCAGCCGGTAGGAAAAGATCTGGAAAGTTATAAAAGTGAGTGTCATCATGGAACAGCATACACAAAGATGTTTGCAGATTACAGTGGAATCCATTCTGAAGTATGTTATTATGTGCCGTTGAATCAGACATATGAGGTCTGGCATCTGAAAGTGACCAATGCGTCAGCGTGTGAAAGAAACCTGACCATCACCGGTTATGCGGAATTTACCAACAACAATAATTATGAACAGGATCAGGTAAATCTGCAGTATTCCCAGTTCATCACGAGTACGGTATTTGAGACAAACCGTATCCGGCATATTATTCACGGTAATCTGGACTGGGTGAAAGAAGGAGAGGAAGTGGATAACAAGCTTGCAATCTCCCGTTTCTTTGCACTGACCGGTGCACCGGTGGACAGTTACTGTGGAGATAAAGAATCGTTTCTTGGACGCTATCACGGATATCATAATCCGGTGGGGGTGGAAAACGGAAAATTATCCGGGGAAATGTGCTACAACGAAAACGGGTGCGGAGCACTGGCAGCTCAGATGCTTCTGAAACCGGGAGAAACAAAGGAAATTGCATTTCTTGTCGGAATGAAAGAACATGAGGAAGCAGAAGCAATCTGTAACCGCTATGCAGATGTGGCAGCACAGTGTGAGACGGAACTGAAAGAACTGACGGGCTACTGGCATGAAAAACTGGAACATTTTCAGGTACATACACCAAGCAGGGAATTTGATACCATGATCAATACATGGAACGCATACAACTGTTTTATGACATTCATCTGGTCACGTGCGGCGTCGTTTTTCTACTGTGGTCTGCGAAACGGTTACGGATACCGCGATACCGTGCAGGATATTCAGGGTGTAATTCATCTTGCACCGGAGATGGCACTTGAAAAGATCCGGTTTATGCTTTCGGCACAGGTGGATAACGGAGGAGGGCTTCCGCTTGTCAAATTTACACACAATGCCGGACATGAGGATACACCGGATGATGCTTCCTATGTACAGGAAACCGGACATCCGGCATATCGTGCGGATGATGCTCTGTGGCTGTTTCCAACAGTATATAAATATATTGCGGAGTCCGGGAACCTGGCGTTTATCGATGAAGTGATTCCGTTTGCCGATAAAGATGAAGCCACCGTATACGAGCACTTGAAGAGAGCACTTGCGTTTTCTGTGAATCATCTGGGACCGCACGGACTTCCGGCAGGACTTTATGCGGACTGGAATGACTGTCTGCGTCTGGGCAAAAATGGAGAGTCCTCGTTTGTTGCACTGCAGTTTTATTATGCAATGACGATTTTAAAACAGTTTGCCGCATACAAAGAAGATCAGGCATATATGGATTATCTGGAAGAAGAACAGAAAAAACTTGGAACATTAATTAACAATCTCTGCTGGAATGAGGATCGTTTTATCCGTGGATTTACGGAAGCCGGAGAGGTGATTGGAAAACGCACGGATCCGGAAGCAAATATGTGGCTGAATCCACAGAGCTGGGCTGTGATCAGTGGACTGGCAACAAAGCAGCAGGCAGAACTTTCCATGGAAAATGTAAGAAAGCGGTTAAACACAGAGTATGGAGCGATTCTGATGGACCCACCATATCATCTGCATGCATTTGACGGAGCACTGGCTGTGATTTACAATCCCGGTACAAAAGAAAATGCCGGTATCTTTTCCCAGTCGCAGGGATGGCTGATTCTGGCAGAAGCATTGCTGGGGCATGGGGATCAGGCATTTACCTATTTTATGGAAAATGCACCGTCTGCACAGAACGATCGTGCTGAGATCCGGAAACTGGAGCCATACTGTTATGGACAGTTTACGGAAGGAAAAGACAGCCCGCATTTTGGTCGTTCCCATGTGCACTGGCTGACCGGAACTGCTTCCACTGTAATGGTAGGATGTGTGGAAGGAATCCTTGGCATGCGTCCGGACTTTGGAGGACTTCGTATTGCACCATCCATTCCGGCGGACTGGGATCAGTTTACCATTGAGAAGGATTTCCGGGGAAAACATCTTCATATTGTGGTAGAAAATCCAGAGCATGTACAGAGTGGATGTAAAGCGTTGTACGTGAATGAGGAAAAGATGGAAGACAACTACATTCCGGTAGAAAAAATGACCGATCAGACGAAGGTACGCCTTGTGATGGCATAGAAGGGAGAAGTTATGAAAAACGATATGCAGTTTACAGGAAAAAACGGAGAATTTCAAATCCGTCATATGGTTGAAAAAACACAGCTCAATTTTCCGGTGGCAAATGAAGAGGGAATCAAAAGCAGCGTGACGCAGACCTTCGGCGGCGATTGTAAGCTGGATCAGAACCATTTTCTGCTGGAACCGGTGAGCATCGAAAATCTGCACAATAACAGAAGTACCCGCAATGTCTGGTGTACAATCAACCGGAAGGAACATGTGTCACTGACCGGAGTTTCGGCGCAGGCAGAATATGCACGCTTCCTTGGAAAAGAGGAGGAAGTGACATTCGATGCCGGATTTATGTGGCAGGAGACGAAGCGGGAATTAAAAGAACAGAAAATCGAGGCAGCCGTGCGGATCTTTGCTCCGCTTGGAGTACCGGCAGAACTGATGCAGGTGCGCGTTACCAATAAATCGGATATGGATATGTGTGTGCGCGTGACTTCTGCTATCCCAATTTACGGCAGAAGCGCGGATAATCTGCGCGATCACCGCCATGTAACTTCCCTGCTTCACCGGATCCGTACTACCGGACGCGGCGTGATCTGTAAACCGGTATTGTCATTTGATGAACGCGGACATCAGAAAAATCATATGATTTATTTTGAGATGGGCAGTCAGGGAGATGGAACAAAACCGGAATCGTTCTTCCCAACGGTGGAATCGTTTATCGGAGAAACCGGAACATTTCTGGCACCGGATGCGCTTAAAAATAAAGAAAAAGGCTGTCCGGCCGGTTGTACCGTGGATGGAAAAGAAGCAATGGGGGCGATGGCATTTCCGGAGATTACCCTTGCAGCAGGAGCACATGTCGATTATATTCTGCTTGGTGGCATGACAGAGGATCTGAAGCTGGCAGAACAGGCAGCAGAAATGTTTTGCACGACCGAACAGGCAGATGCTGCCTTTGAACAGGCAAAAAATTACTGGAATGGGCTGGTCAATATTTCCTTTGAAACCGGAAACCCCAAAGAAGACAGTTATCTGAAATGGATCTGTTTCCAGCCGGTTCTTCGCAGAATCTACGGATGTTCGTTTTTGCCGTACCATGATTATGGCAGAGGCGGCAGGGGCTGGCGTGATCTGTGGCAGGATTGTCTCTCCCTTCTGATTCTCGACCCGAAGGAAGTTCGCTCCATGATTTTAAACAGCTTTGCGGGTGTCCGTTTTGACGGGACCAATGCGACAATTATCGGGGATAAGCCGGGAGAATTTGTTGCAGACCGCAACAATATTACAAGAGTCTGGATGGATCATGCGTACTGGCCGTTTGTTACCACAAAATTGTATCTGAACCAGACGGGAGATCTGGATATTCTGGATCAGAAAGTGGCGTATTTTAAGGACCCGCAGGCAAAGCGTGGAACTGCCGGGGACGCAGAGTGGACACCGGCATATGGGATGCGCCAGAAAGATGTAAATGGCAATATTTACGAGGGCACGGTTTTAGAACATCTGCTTTTGCAGAATCTGTGCGCTTTCTACGAGGCGGGAGAACATGGAATGATGCGTCTTCGCGGTGCTGACTGGAATGATGCACTGGATATGGCAGCGGAAAAAGGAGAAAGCGTGGCTTTTACCTGTGCGTATATCGGAAATCTCCGTGATTTGGCAGATACCCTTGAAAAATACGTAGCGGCAAGCGGAAAGAAAGAGATTACACTGGCAAAAGAGATGGAAATTCTGATCAGACAGGACCGCACATCGTATGATTCGGCAGAAAAACGGAATGTTGTTTTAAACAATTATGTGAGTCAGTGTGTGCATAATATTTCTGGAGAACAGATTTCTGTGGATATCAGTACTCTGGTGCAGAATCTGCGGGAGCGTGCTGACTGGTATACCGGATTGATCCGTACGCAGGAATGGGTAACGGATGAAAACGGAAATGGCTGGTTTAACGGATATTATGATAATCACGGCAGACCGGTGGAAGGCAAAAGGGATAATCATGTCCGTATGATGCTGACCGGTCAGGTATTTTCTGTTATGGGAAATGTCGCAGATGATGCACAGACCGCTGCGATTATAAAAAGTGCAGACCTGTATCTGTATAAAAAAGAGGTGGGAGGCTACCGGCTGAACACGGATTTTAAGGAAGAAAAATTTGATCTGGGACGAATGTTTGGATTTGCTTATGGCGAAAAAGAAAATGGTGCGGTTTTTTCCCATATGACGGTGATGTATGCGAATGCATTGTATCAGAGAGGTTTTGTAAAGGAAGGATATAGGGCATTGTACACTCTGCTCGAACAGGCCATGAACACACCGGTGAGCCTGATGTATCCGGGAATTCCGGAATATTTTGATGCGGACGGAAAAGGCAAATATCCGTATCTGACCGGGGCAGCCAGCTGGTATATGATGACAATGGTTACACAGATTTTTGGATTCCGCGGAGAATGGGGAGATCTGGTACTAGAACCCAAAATTCTGTTGCGGCAGTTTGACGAAAGTGGCAATTATTCGGCACAGTTCCCATTCCGTGGACAGACATACGCAGTGGTTTACCAGAATCCACAAAAGAAAGAATATGGGGATTACCGGATCACGGAAGTATGGCTGGATGGTCAGCGGTATGCCGGAGAAACAAATACAGGCATCTGCATTCCGTTTGCCGTACTTGAAGGAAAAGAAAACCATACACTTCGGATTGTTCTGGGATAGCAGAATTTTACCATGTGCTTTTGTACTTGGAACTGCGGTATTGTTTTGGGGTCATACCGACATAGTGCTGGAATGTCTGGATAAAATGACTCTGGGAAGAAAATGATAAATAGTTTGCAATCTGAATGTAGGTAAAATCGGAAAAGCGTAGAAGATTCTGCGCTTTTTCGATTTTTTTTTCGCGGATATAATCACTGATCGACACACCGAGGTTCTGCTTAAACAACCGGGACAGATAGCTGGCAGACAAATTGGTGCAGACCGCAAGATCTTCCACGGTGATTCTTGCACTGATGTGGGCATAGATATAATCAATACACTGTGCAACCGGTTTGGATAATGCGGTATTCTTCTGCAGAAGGCGCATTTTTCCGGTGAAGTCAAGAGCCATCTCATGATGCAGATCTGATATTTCCTGAATGGTGCTGCAGGCATCCATGTGAATAATGTAAAAATCGCTCAGACGGTAGGCCTGCTCTGTTTCCATGCCGCCGTCAATGCAATACCGTGTGACCAGTGCAACGGTAATAACAAAATGATATTTTAAGTTTGTCAGGGGATTTTTGGAAAGAATTCCCATGCCTTCGGGATTGGTAAACGCTTCTTCCTTTAAATTTTTACTGACTGCTTCGATGTTTCCGTCTTTTACGGCTTCAAAAAAGGAATATTCCTCGGAAAGCGCACGATGATGGATTTCGTATTCGCTGTCTTCGATTTCTTTTTTGCTCCATTGATTTTTCAGCATGACAAGACCTCCTGTTTATATCTGTAGATTATGTCATGAATCTGATATATTTGCAAGCATTTTTGTATCAGAACCCATTGGAAAACTCTATAATAAAACCATGCTTAAGGCAGAAAAGAAAAGGAGGAAATTTACTATGAAAAAGAAAGCAGTCAGTGCATTATTATGTGCAGCCATGGTAGCAGGAATGCTTGCAGGTTGCGGAAAAGGAAGTGATTCCGGTACACCGTCAGATACATCCAAGGGGGATGCGTCAAACGCAACAGAAAGTGCTTCATCAAATCTGAAAGATGATGGAAAGGTATTAAATATTTACTGCTGGAACGAGGAGTTCAAGAGCCGTATTACCGCACACTATCCGGATTACAAGGAAGTGGATGCAACACACGGAAAAATCGGAGATGTGGATGTTGTATGGAACATCACACCGAGTGATGACAATGCATATCAGAACAACCTGGATGCAGCACTGTTAAATCAGCAGGATGCTCCGGCAGATGACAAGATTGATATTTTTCTGGTAGAAGCGGACAACGCATTAAAGTATGTAGATACGGATTACACAGCACCGGTAAAAGATCTTGGAATTACCGATGCGGATCTTTCCAAGCAGTACCAGTACACAAAGGATATCGTAACCGATTCCAAGGGAGTGTTAAAAGGAGTTTCATGGCAGGGCTGTCCAGGCGTTCTTTTCTATAACAGAGAGGCTGCAAAGGATGTACTGGGAACCGATGATCCGGATGAAGTACAGAATTATGTATGTGACTGGGATACTTTCAATGATACTGCTGCAAAAATGCAGGCAAAAGGTTACAAGATGATTTCATCTGTAAATGATACATACCGTGTATACTCCAACAATGTCTCAAGCAAGTGGGTAGAAGACGGAAAAGTACAGGTAGATGACAATATCATGAAATGGGTGGACGATTCCAAAAAACTCGTAGATGCAAAAGAGGCAGGAACCTTTGATATGTGGTCCGATGACTGGTCAAAGGGATTTTATCCGGACGGAAAAGTATTCTGCTACTTTGGACCTGCATGGTTAGTAAACTTCTCTATGGCAGCTGATACAGAAGGATCTATCGGTTACAACGGTGGATGGGGCGCAGCTCAGGGACCGCAGGGCTTCTTCTGGGGTGGTACATGGATTTGTGCAGCTCAGGGAACAGACAATGCCAACCTTGTAAAAGACATTATGTTAAAGATGACAACCGATGACGATATTATGAAAGATATCGTAGTTGATGATGATGATTTCGTAAACAACAGCACAGTTATGAACGGAATGGCAGATGGATCAATTAAGGTAAAAGACAATAAAGAATACAGCAGCAAGATTCTTGGTGGTCAGAATCCTCTTCCAATGTACTGTGCAGGTGTTGAGACACTTGATTTAAGCAACCTTTCTTCTTACGATCAGGGATGTAACGAGGAATTCCAGAACGCTATGAAGAACTACTTCGAAGGAAAAGCAACAAAGGATGAGGCACTTGATCTCTTCTACAAGGCTGTAACTGAGAAGTACCCAGAGTTAACTTACTAAAAACGATTATTAACAAGCACCACAGGGACCGTGCCTGCCATACAGGAATGGAGGCACGGTCATTTTAACAAAAACTATGTGTAACAAAAACTATATTCATCATAACATACCAGTTGGGAGGTAGGTCTTATGAAAAGTAATAGTGGAGGCAAAGCGGTCAGATATAATAAATGGGGCTACATATTTCTGATTCCATTTATCGTTGTATTTGTAATATTTCAGCTGGTACCGTTAGTAAACACCATTTATAACAGTTTTTTTGAAAATTACATGTCTGGTCTGACACAGGTTGGACCGAGATTTGTTGGATTAGATAACTATAAGGCTTTGTTCAGCAGTGGAGATATCTGGACATATTTTAAGAACACGATGGTTCTCTGGATCATGTGCTTCATACCACAGATTTTCCTCTCCCTTTTATTGGGCGCATGGTTTTCCGATGTCCGTCTGAAATTAAAAGGGTCCAGATTCTTCAAAACAGTTATTTATCTGCCGAACCTGATTATGGCATCTGCATTTTCCATGTTGTTCTTCACTCTCTTTTCAGATGGAGGACCAATCAACTCTTTACTGATGCAGATCGGATTTATCTCAGAACCTTATAAATTTTTATCACACGCAGGAAGTGCCAGAGGCCTGATCGCCATGATGAACTGCCTGATGTGGTTTGGTAATACGACCATTCTTCTGATGGCCGGAATGATGGGAATTGATACTTCTCTGTTTGAGGCAGCCGAGGTGGATGGAGCTACTTCCACACAGGTATTTTTCAAGATAACACTTCCACTGCTTCGCCCGATTCTGGTGTATGTAATTATCACATCCCTGATTGGTGGTCTGCAGCTGTTCGATGTACCACAGATTTTGACAAATGGAACCGGTGATCCGATGAGATCTACCATCTGTTCAGTAAGAACTATGGTATGGCTGGTGCACTGTCTGTTGTACTGTTCATTCTTACCACAATCTTAAGCCTGATCGTATTTAAGGTTACCGGCAATGACAAGAGAAAGGGGTAATTGATATGGCAAAGACAAATAAAAATGACATCCAGAAGGGTGTAGGACTTCATGCACGGCGCGTCATCGCCTATGTAGTATTGATTATTATCTCATTTTTCTGTCTGTTCTGGTTTTACATTATGTTCATCAATGCAACCAGATCAAACGGACAGTTACAATCCGGATTTACCGCGATTCCAAGTACGAACCTGTTAAAAAACTGGAACAATCTGGTGCACGGAACGCTTCCAATCTGGTATGGAATGTTCAACAGTCTGATCATCGCTGCCTGCTCAGCAGTGCTTTGTACATATTTCTCAACCATGACCGCATATGCGATCCATGCGTATGAGTTTAGGATGAAACGGTTTATTTATCCATTTATCCTGATGATCATGATGATTCCGACACAGGTTACGGCACTCGGATTTATCAAACTGATTACAGGCATGGGACTGATGGATTCCTTTATTCCACTCATTGTTCCAACGATTGCTTCTCCGGTTGTATTCTTCTACATGAAGCAGTACATGGAGAGTGCACTTCCGTTATCTTTGATTGAGGCAGCACGAATTGATGGTTCCGGTGAGTTCCGTACCTTCAACAGTATCGTACTTCCGCTTATGAAACCGGCGATTGCCGTACAGGCAATTTTTACATTCGTCAGCAGCTGGAACAATTACTTCACACCGGCACTGATTCTGCATGATGATAAAAAGAAAACACTTCCAATTCTGATTGCACAGCTTCGTGCAGCAGACTGGCTGAAGTTTGATATGGGCCAGGTATATGTGATGATTACATTCTCGATCCTGCCGGTTATCGTTGTATATCTGATTCTTTCCAAGCATATTGTACAGGGGGTTGCTCTGGGAAGCGTAAAAGGATAATAGAAAAAGAAAGGGGTTTTTACAGTGAAAAACAAAACATTATGGAAACAGGTGGGAGCGGCAGCAATTGCCGCTGCCATGGTAATGAGTACCGTACCGGCGACACCGGTACAGGCGGCAGGCGGTAAAACGCTTGCCGTTTCTTCTCAAAAGCAGCTGAATCAGGCATTAAAAACCGTAAAAGGGAAGAATGCGGTCATTACCGTAAAAGCAGGGAAAAACGTAAAGATTACGATTCCAAAGGGAACTTATAAAGTGACCATTCGGGTGGTCGGAAAAAAGGCAGCCGTTGTAAATAATGGTACCGTCAAAGAAATTGTTGTAAACAGTAAGGGAACGGTTGCGATCAAGAACAATGGTACCATAAAGAAAGTGACGGTACAGAATGCAAAAAGTGTTTCCTTTTCCGGAAACCATAAAAAGGCAGTGCCGGTTGTTGTAAATGCCGAAGACGTTTCGATGATTCTGGCAGCACCGGCGAAAATAACCGCAAAGAAAGATGTGAACATTGTGCTCAAAAAAGGTGCGGAAAAATCATCCATAACGTGTACAAAAAATGTACAGGCACAGGTGGATAATCAGACAAAGAAAGCAATATCTGTAAAAATTGCGGATGGAACAACGCTGAAAGTGGAATCCGGTGAATCCTGCACCATAACTCCGAAGGGAAAGAAAGAAGACACTTCCGGAGAAGACAAGACGGATGGAAAAGACCAGAAAACAGACGATACCTCGGACGGAAATGCTTCTTCCGGCAGTTCTTCTTCGGGCAATTCTTCTGGTGGAACAACAGTTGAGACACCTTCAAAGCTGACCGAAGCGGATCTCTTAAAACAGGGCTATCAACTGAAGTGGCAGGACAACTTTGACGGAAATTTTTTAAACCGTGCAGACTGGAATGTGGAACTGCATGAAAAAGGCTGGGTCAACAGTGAGTGGCAGGAATATGTGGATTCTGACAAAAATATTCAGGTCAAAGACGGAAAACTGCTGATCAAGCCGGTGGAAACGGTGAATGCAGACGGAACCAGAAGCTACACGTCCGGTCGTATTAATACACAGGGAAAACATGATTTTAAGTATGGATATTTTGAGTGCCGTGCAAAAGTTCCGACCGGAAAAGGTTATCTGCCGGCATTCTGGATGATGCCGACGGACGAAAATCTGTATGGACAGTGGCCAAAATGCGGTGAGATCGACATCATGGAAGTGATGGGGCAGGAAACAAATAAAGCATATGGTACCATTCATTACGGAGAACCGCATGATCAGAGTCAGGGAACCTGTACGGTAGATGTAAAAAATAATTTTGCAGATCAGTATCATACATATGCCTGTGACTGGGAGCCAGGAAAGATTACCTGGTATATTGATGGTGTGAAATTTCATGAAGAGTCCGACTGGTTTTCTGCAAAGAGC
>OMFK01000867.1_pt1 | contig 10446 bp, 7 predicted proteins | sample 1645651 | NCBI WGS metagenome assembly OMFK01 (sample SAMEA103958124, study PRJEB25191) | human gut metagenome | biome: human-associated habitat [ENVO:00009003]; feature: intestine environment [ENVO:2100002]; material: feces | place: Germany | collected 2013/2015
AAATGCTTTTGTCTATCGTATTGCCATAATTATTTGGATATATGCTCGAATTTTGTTTATAGATTTGCTCGTCCGAAACAAAATCTTTTGCATAATAATTTATAGATTCGTTAAGAGAATTTTCATCAAAATAATAGACATAAAGGTTTGGATTTTCTCTTGATTTATAATACCAATATTTGCCGATTTTTACTTCGTTTCCACTTGCAAGTAAGTGAGTGTTTGTAAAATCATCAATATTGTCTAAATAATACTCTGTAACGCAATTTTGTTTTTCAATACTGCACGCAAAGCTTAATGCGTCAACCTTCTCTCTAAATGAATAACTACCATAACCCGTGTATCCATAAGGAATATCGGCAAGATACCATTTTGCGACTTTATAAGTTGTGTCATTTTGCAATCTATTAAAATTATAACTTGGTGCAGATTTATCAATAGTAAACTTGCTTATAGTTGTATTTCCTGCAAGGTCGTTTATTGTTACAGTGTAATCGCCTTCATTAGTGAGCCAAGTCCCACTTGTAAGTTCTTGCGTAATACCATTGAAAGTGTAAGTTGCAACCTCTGGACTTTCAGTTGTTTCGTCGTATGAAAATAATATTTGCACTTCGTCTTTAAAAATGCCTTGATTTATTGTTTGTGTTTTTGCTCCATTTGCGTTTGTAGTTATTGTTCCAACTTTTCTTGTATCGAGAGCATTTTCATTATGATAAGCAAAATCAATTTCTGGCAACTTTGTATCAACCATACAATAGTAAGTGGTATAAACATTTTCGGCTCCGTTTTCAATTTCAACTATTGTATAGCCTTCATCACTTATTTCAATATGATGACCATCTTTATATGGAACTACGCTTGTCCCATATTGTGGGGTTGCCTGCACATTATTTATTTTTACAAAGTTATTAAGATTGCTTGCAATAACAGTAAATGTTTTAGGCGAATAATAGGCAGTTTTCCCATTATAAATTCCTTTGGTCGCATTGGAAACAAGTTCATTAGTCCAATCCCTTTCACCTATTGCTATATAATTCGTTAAGTTTGCCGAAACAGAAGTATCACCACCCGTGTTACCCCAAAATGTATTTTTATATTGTCCTGTCGCACTTAAATTTACTGCAAGACAATCATAAGTGTCAGCATCTGTGTTATAAGTATCAGCATACATAATAGTTACGAGTGTTCGTGTTTTATCTGTTGGGTTTTCTGGCAAATCATAAACCATATTCATAGTTCCCACTGCGTCCGAAAAATAATAAGTGCATTTTAACTGTGCACCGCTTTTAAATTTGGCTTGTTGGTCTGTCCATAGAAAACCCGCATTTGATTTGATTGGCAACTTTGTTTCAATAGAATAAATATAACTTGGATAGTTTACAATTTCATCGGCAAGTTTTGCCTTGTCTGTTGAAACGTCTAAAACGCCATCATCATCATAAATCACACGTCCATCAGTTCTTACAATTCTAAAATATCTTATAAATGACGCATATTTAAAACCATTCCAACTTTTGGAGTCGCGAACAACATTATAAACCCCTATGGATTTATAGGCTCTAAGTGCCCCACTTGCATAAGGACTATCGGCAGACAAATTGGAATTTGAATAATCGACTGTTACATCTGGGCCTAAAACAACTCCGGGATTTAATGGGTCATCAAGTCCAAAAATAGGACCAACGATTACTCCCATTGTTGAACTTCCTCCACGCCTAATTATAGTAGCATTTCCAGTTGCAACAAGTATAAATGGTATTAAACAAATTGCACAGAATAAAAACAATGAAATTCGTTTTAGTGTTTTTCCCATTTTATTAACCTCATAATTTGTTCAGCTTTAATGCGTATATTTTTTAAATCTTTATCTTCTTCATTTAATTTTTCTAATCCGTTAATAAAATCACATATTTGCTTAAAATCTTTATTTTCTATTGCTTTTAAAATAGAGAGTTTAACTTCAAATGCTCCATATTGCTCAAAATCAAATTTTTCGATTTGAATTTTAAAGTTTTCAATAAATGGAGCAATTTCTGCATAATTATTTTGTTTTTTTGTTGAATTTTTGCTTTTATTTCGGTCTAACATATTGTAAAAGACTTTTTCTTCGTTGAAATACTTCCCAGCAGAAAGTAATTGATTTGTCTTTTCAAGCACAAAATATTTACTCTTAAAACTTGGTGTAAATTTTGACTTGATTGGCGGAAATCCAAAGACATTGACTATTGCATTGCCCATATTATTTGCGCTGTTTAATTGTTGTAATTCTGTTGGGTAAATAAGTGGTCTTTCTTTAACACTTACAGAGCTTCCCACACCATCATTTGAAGATGAAAAACTAACATTTCTTTGAATTATTGAGAAATTTCCACATTTTTTAGAAAATTCCTCAATAGTTTTAAGGTCTGTTGTGCCAATAAATATTTGTATATTACAATTTGACTTAATAATATCTGCACTTTTATCATCATAGACTTTTGCAAGTTGTGCATAAGATTGCACAACCAAGGCAAGCCAAATTTTTCGACTTCTACCTACGGTAATCATTTGTTCAAGTTTATGAATTTTTGGTAAATTACCAAACTCATCAAGTAAAAAGTAAACACTTCTTGGCAAAGATAAATCAGGATATGTGTTTGCTTTTGCAACAAGAGCTTTATAGGCTTGTAAAATTACCATTGCCGCTAAGGTATGCCTTGTCTCTTTTTCATCTGGAATTTGTAAAAAGAGTGCTGTTGGCTTTGTCGCAATATCTCCAAAATTTATTTCATTTGCAGATGTAAGAGAACAAATGCTCATATCTGCGAATAATGACAGCTTATCAAAGATAGTAGAAAGATAAGAGCCCCGTGTTTTATCACTAGCGTCCAAGACTTGTTTTGATAGGCTAACACTTTTAGAAATCGGACTTCTATGCTGAAAGTATTCAATAAGGTCCTCACAATCATTTTGAGTGTTGGTCGCAATTTTCATTATATTAAAAAAATTAAATTTTTCTTTTGTCATACCAAGTTCTGGATTTTCACTATCTTCAAGCATTGCTAAACATATTGCAAGAATAAAATTTTTAGCACCACTTTCCCAAATTGGTTCACTTTTGTTTGTTACGGGACACAAAACAGAACAAATATCGTTCAGGTCTTCGTAAACCTCATCAAAAATTTCTTGTTTTCTAACTTGCACAGCAGAATTCTTTTCTTCTTCATTGTAGTATATTTTATCTTCAAACACATAATAGCCTTCTTCTTCATTTATCCTAACCTTATCATCAAGTGAAAGCATTTCTTGATACATTTCAAATGGCCTTTCAAGTGGATTCCACCTAATGGAACAATATGGATTTCTTAAATCAAGAATTTTGACTTCGTAACCACGATTTAAAAGACTTTTAGCATGCAATGAATATAATTCACCTTTGGGGTCAGAAATAAGCATTGATGGTCGATTTTGAGTATTTGAAAGTATTTGTATTGTAGGATTGATAAAAGTTGTCGTTTTACCAGAACCTGTTGTCCCTATAATTAGAGTGTGAGCCGGTTTTGAAAAAGTTATCTCATAACCCTTTTTTGTCTCTTCAGCCTTTATTGGAATTCCCTCAATATCTATGTTGGGTAATTTACTATATTCAACAGTCTTAAAGTTTTGCTCTAATTCTTTATCTGTTTGAAAATGTGCTTGTTCAAGTCCGGTATATATTTCTTTATCTTTTTCGGTTGCTGTCATAATCTTTTTGGGATTTTTGCCGATACCTTTATACCAAGCAAAAACAAAAATAAGAGATGTTATCGCAAAAAATTCAAAAGTATAGAGCCAAGTTTTCCCACTTAAAATTAATGCAGTATCAAAAGTTAATTTCATTTTAAATCCACTTGAAACAAACATATTGACAAGATAACCAAAACAAAAACAAATAATAAATAAACTTGCAAATAACAATAGTCTTTTAGCAAACTTATTCAAGATAACCTTCTTCTTTTAGTCTTTTGTAGTTTGCTTCTTCAAGTCTTTCTCTGTATTCCGCAAAAGCATTTACAATTTCCTTATTAACCAAGTCATTAAGCTCTATACACTTGTTGATAAGTATTTTTCTTTTTTTCTTTTCTATGTGTTTTAATATTAACCTATTTCTTGTTTCGTAATTAAATTTATTTTGTTTAGTCTTAATATCTTTGGCAGCAAAAATGACAATGTTTCCAAGTCTTCTATAAAGGTCTTTCATACATTTTTCGTATAAGAGTTTGTCCGAACAGTCAACCTTGATTTTTGCATAGGCTTTAAGCAGTTCCGTATCCCTTTTTGAAAGAATATGCTCAAAGTCGCTAACTTTTCGTTTAAGCTCTACATTTGAAACAATTATAGACTTCACAATATTGTCAATCATCGGTCTATATTCAGCCATATTTTCGCTATCATAAGACAATCGCCCTTTTACTGGTAGAACGATGATTAGTTTGTTTATTTTGTTCATATAAACTATCAAAGACCGAAGTGATTACATTACGATGATCACAATTAAATGTGACTGACTGCGATCTTGATCACATTATCTTTTCTATTTTCAAAAATATTAAAATTTTTATTAATAAAATATTTTTCTATATCAATTTTAAATTGATTTATTGCGCCAATATCAATATAACCGTCCGAAAACTGCTTAAATCTACTACTTTGCTTATACCTAAGGGGCTCTTTTTCAAAAAATGAAAAATGAATATGTTTGTTGTCTGTATTTTCGTGTAAGCCTGCAAACCAAACAATATTTTCAGGATAAAGATTTGCATTTTTGAAAAATTTTGGTAATTGGCTTTTCATTAATTCGTAAGCTTTTTCATATGTGTCGCAATTTACATTTCCAAAATACTCCGTAAAGGATATAACTCCGTGCCAAATAGTGCTTTTTGTTGTTCTTAGATTAGTTCTTAACTCTTTTATTTGTTCTGCATTTAACAGACCATTTTCATTAAAAATACCTTTACTTTTTTCGTTATTACCTGAATAAGCGACATAATCTAATTTTTCTTTGCTTCCAGTGTTTACATATTTAACATAGTCATATTCTTTATTAGAACTATAAAATCTTCTCGCTTCAAGGTCCTTTGATACTGACTTATCCAAATTATCAACATAGCCTAAAAATAAATTTACATTTGGAACACTCATTTCTTGCTATATGTTTTTAATATTTCCTCAAAAATTTCTTCAAGTCGTTCTGGCAGGTCATCATACATTCCCGCTTCGACAAAATCTTTCTTTCGTGGAGCATTGTCAGAGATTCCAAGTAACATATTGTAATTGCAAGATAATAGTTTTTGATTGACAATATTATTTGCCACCATTTCTTTAGCATTATCTTCGCTTTGCTTTATAAGGTCATTTAATCTCTCGGCAGTGTTGTGGATTTCTTCATAAAGTTCGTCCAAATTTTGAATTTTCTTTGCTCCGTCTAAATCACGTTCAAGTGTTTCAACACCTTTTGTCAAACAGGCAACCAAGAATTGATTTTTAGTTGTAAAAAAATCATCATACCTTTTGTAAAGGTCGTTAATTCGTTTTACAAGTTTTGTATCATAAATTCTAACTGTGTATTGTTCTTGCATAATTTCTCCTTTTATTAGATTTGAATTTTTTATAAAATCCAGAAAACTTTCTTGCCCCTTCACTTTATTAACTACAAACTTTTTGAGTTCTACAATGGGATTTTTAAGATTTTTTCAAAAAAAGTTGAAAAATTTTTTAATTTTCAGTGTTTTTGATGATATTTTTTATATTTTTTTCGGCTCTTAACAATCTTCCTGAAACAGCTTGTTGAGAAATGCCAAGTTCTTCAGCAATGTCATTTTCCGATTTATTTTCATAAAAAGTTTTCTCAACAACTTCTCTTTGTGTAGGTGTCAATGCACATAGTGAGTTTTCAATTAAAGTGCGGTAGTGTTCGCTCTCTGCCATATCAATAAGCTCTTTTTCTTTATTTTCCAAGATAACTTGTGGATTAGAGTTTTCATCTGCCAAAAATTTTTCGTTTTCTGGTTTATTCTCATTGAATATCCTATCAAATTGTTTGTTATAAAAATCATATTGATTTTGCTTTCTACGTCTTTGTTGGTCATCTGCTTTCATAAAATTTGCCACTTCTTTTGTAACATCAAGTTTAATCCATTGTTTGTGAATTCTATCAAAGTAGTCAATAGTTACCATTTCTTTGTTATTAATTTGTTTTTGTTCTAAATTTTTATCTTCATTCATTTTCTATTCTCCTTATTGCTAGGCAAAGAATATCTTTCAATCAAAGAGTTAATAAGGTCTTTGTAATCACAATTGCTTTCACACTTCTGCAAAAGTTTGAGAGCTCGGCCGATGATTTGCAGTTCATCGTTTGTGAGAGTTTTCCCTTGATATATATAACTTTTGTCTAAATAAACTCCGCCTCGATTTATGCCACCACAAAAACTTTGGATAGGATAGCGAAAAGATAAAGATTGAATATGTCTTTTTACTGTTGAACGAGAAACTTCAACTTCGTCTGCAATTTCATTTATAGTATGAATTTTGCAGTCCGAAAGAATATTCAAAATATCAGCAGTAATGCTTGATTTTCTCAAATCCATTCGCTATCACCTCCTTTTAGTTTTTTGTTTTGACAAACTCATCTTAGCAATGTCGCTGGCTCACCATTTGAACCAGCGGAAAAAATTTTTTGAATATTTTTTTACATAAAAAATCCCAAGCAATTTATCGTATTCGCTTGGGAAATTTGATGAAATTTGTCGAAATAAAAAATCCCAGCGACCGATTGTAGATTTCAACCGGAACGCTGGGTTCGCTAATGGTTAAGTTTTAGTCTATGAATTCCATAACAATATAAAGTTGTTTTTTACATTTTAAACACTTCATATAGTGAACAAAATGTTTTTTTCTTAGACGAGTGGGTTTTGATATAAGCACTTTATTTACTGCACTACTATCACTTGAAACACATTCGCCCAAACAACGCCCACAATGTGGGCAATATAGTTTGTTTGTCAATGTAATCGCCTCCCATTAAAAACTATGAATTACATGTTTTACAATACCTTGAATTGCCACATTATCTGCTGGAATATCTTTATATTTTGGATTTTCTGGGTGCAAATAAATATGACCATTCCTTCTGTGTAATGTTTTAACAGTTGCTGAGTCTTCAATCAGTGCAATAACGATGTCTCCATCATCTGCTGTATCACAAATAGTTGCAACTATTAAATCACCATCATTAATTCCAACTCCTATCATACTATCGCCAGAAGCATGTAATAACATTGATTTAGAATTGCCAAAAATTGAAGTAGGCAGTTGAAACGTTTCTTCTATGTTTTCTTCTGCAAGAATAGGAGTTCCGCAAGCAATAGTTCCGACCAACGGGGCGATTATTGTCTTTCCCTTGCTTAGGTTGCTTGGTATGATTATCTTTCCAAAAGAATTTTTTTCTAACATTCCTCGTTTTTGTAAGATATTTACATACTTTTGTGCGGTTGCAAGGCTTGGAAATGAGCAGCCTTTCGCAATTTGCCTAAATGACGGAGAACGGCCTTCCTTCTTTTGAAATTGTCTAATAAAGTCCAAAACTTTTGTAACTTTATCTTCGCTTATCACTTTCATACCAACCCCTAATATAAACATACGGTGTGTATGCTTATGCGATTATTATAGAACATATGTTCGATTTATTCAATAACTTTTAAAATAAAAAAACGGACTTCATAAATGAAATCCGCTTTTTTGGATTTGATAAAAATTATTCCACACCCAAAGCTTTAAATACAGCATCTTCTGGGGTATTGTAAAATAATAGAGATATAGAATTTAATAAATCATCTGGAACATCTACCAATTGTTTTTTTGCATTGTTTGGCAATAAAACCTTTGTAGCCCCCGCATCGTGAACAACTTGTAAAACATTTGCAAGTTCTTCAATACGATTTATTGAACCACTTATACTTATACTTCCTAAAACTGCAAGTTTTGGTAATACTTCTTTCTTTAAGGCTGCAGAAGATAAAGAAACAAGAGTCGCGAGAGATAAATCTTTTGCATTCCCTACACCTTGCAAATCACGATAATCCATTAAATAATCAGAAAGCGTTGTGCTTATATTCGCACTTATATGTTGTTTGTTAGCCTTAAAATAATTTATTGCATTATTAATACTATCTTTGCATTCTTGATTTGATACGCCAGTTCTTGTAAATTTTCCATTTCCAGAAACGCACTCATTTTCAATTCTGTAAACTCCAAACACTCCTGTCTCTGAACGCTCTACACAATACACAGTCCCCGGCTTTGTCAAACCTTCTGGAATAAGTTTATCACTTCCTTGTTCTGGAACTCCAACATACTTCTCTTCAAATGTTTCATTATCTATATAAGAGAAATTAACAGCATAGAATTCCATTCCACCAATTCTTTTAAGTTGTTCTTTAACTCTTCTACGACCTTCAAGTGCGTATCTTAATATTTCTTCCAATTGTTCTTTTGTGAAATCACCATTTGGATATAATATCTTAACAAGTCCAGATACAGTTTTTCTTACTGCAACAGTATCTCTCTGATTTAATGTGTTTCCAAGCTTGAAATATTTATCTAACGCATCTGAAAAATTGTATTTTCTCATAGTTCTAAAAAATTCAGACACATAATCTGTAACAAAACCATATTCATCAGTAAAATACTTTGGAGCAAATTTAGGAACTTCCCACCCCGGTATATAATAGTGCATTCTATCAAAAAATGCTGTATCATTTGCCATAAGTTCTGGAAATGGTTGGAATAGATTAGAAGTTTTTAGTAATACATCAACACTTACATTAATATTCCCAATAAACACCATTGAAGCACTCGCCGTAATTTGGTCTTTTCCACGTGCAAATGAGCCGGAATTCATATAATCCTTCATTATTTGAATTCCATCTTTTTCTTTAAACTGAATTCCTGCGACTTCATCAAATGCAACACAATCCCAATGCCCAACAAGTCCAATTTGGCGTCTGCCCATATTATAGAACAAGTTTGCGACCGTTGTTTGACCACCTGAAATCAAAATAGAATTTGGGGAAATTTCTTTATAGACGTGAGATTTTCCAGTAGAACGTGGTCCAAGCTCACACAAATTATAATTATTTTCTACAAGTGGCACCAACCTTTCAATTAGGTGCATTTTTTCTCTTGGTTTTAGTTGTGTTGGTTCCATACCAATCGACCTTAATATTAAATCTTTCCATTCTTCAATATTAAATTGTTTGCGACCTTCAAATATTTCATTTATATCAAGATTAGGCATTTGTATAGGTTTTATACTTTCAACAATCAAAACTCCACCCAAATCTTTGTCCTTATCTTTTCGTTTAACTTCTTTTGCAGCTGCTTCAAGGTCCTCGTTTTCGTCCTCTTTAAAATATCCAAGTTTAACTATACACCAAATTCCACCAGCAAGTAGTTTCTCAAATTTTTTGACATATTCACCAGAAATTGGTATTCTAACTAATCCTAAATTCATTAGACTTGCAAAGCAAATACCTTTTTCAACATCGACAGTTACATCAACCCTATCAATGACAGTATAAGAACCATTTTCAGTGATTTTAAATTTTACTTTTTCTGCTTCATCTGGACGAACATAGTTTTCAGCAAGTATTTTCTTTACTTGTTTTACACCTTCCTTAATACTATCTTCATCATCAGTAGAACAATACATTCCAAGTAAATATTCAAGGACATAAATAGGAACATTTATTCCTTCTTTAATTTTTTTGGATAGGTCTTTTCTGACAACTCTACCAGCAAAAACTTCATTTACCTTTTTATCGAATTCGTTCATCTTCATCTCCTATAAATCAAAATCATTTTCTATTAAAATATCAATAGTAAATGGCAACTTTGTTCGTTCAGCATAACTGTCATCATAATCGGCGATTACTAGATAATATTGTTTGTTCTTATCATACTTTTGGTTCCTTAAAGTGAATTTTTCTTTATACATTCTATCTTTTACATCTTCACTTTTACTATCAGCATTGATTACAACAGAATTTGAAATTCTTTTTCCTTCTTCATCTTCAAAATATACTTCATAATTTCTTGCCACTAACTTTTCGCTAACTTTTTCATTCTGGAAAAATTCCAAGAAAGTTATAAGTGAAGTTATTTTATTTGATAATGAAACACAAGAGATTGTAACATTCTTAGCTGTGTATTTATCCCATTGTGAGCGCCTGTTATCTATTTGTATAATTGGAATAACAATTTCTTGTAAACTATCCCCACCGTGAACATATTTTTTACTTTCACCTTGTTTTTTGTAAATATTTACACCATAAGGAACAACTACATTTATATCTGTATTTTTTATTAAATAATCAAGGGAAATTTTTCTTGACATCTCTGGTTCAATATTGTCTTTTGTAAGAATAAATC
>OMFK01000872.1_pt1 | contig 10360 bp, 6 predicted proteins | sample 1645651 | NCBI WGS metagenome assembly OMFK01 (sample SAMEA103958124, study PRJEB25191) | human gut metagenome | biome: human-associated habitat [ENVO:00009003]; feature: intestine environment [ENVO:2100002]; material: feces | place: Germany | collected 2013/2015
TATGATTTACTTATATATTTTAGAGATAATCTTATTGCTTCTTCAGGAGGAGTTGGAGATTGGATGGATGTTTCTTTTATTCCTTCGTTTTTAGGTGAAAAATTAACAGATCGAGTTAAAGCTTGACAAGCATATAAAAAGAATGGCTTAGCATTAATAAATAGTAAGGAGGAAGGTAATGAAGGTATGCCTAATACTATTTTTAATGGATTTGATGATACAGTTAAAGCTCAAGCTATTCAAGGTATTCAATTAGCTATTCAAGCTGTAGAACAACAAGCTTCTTCAATTACAGGAGTGTTACCTGAGAGGTTAGCTCAATATGAACAGAGAGATGCTGTATCTAATGTTCAACTTGGAGTTAAAATGTCAGGTTTATTAACTAAACAATATTTTGAAACCATGGATATAATTTATAAAGAAGCTAATTATGATATGCTTAATTTAGCTAAATTAGTATATCCAAATGGTATTACTGGTACTATTGTGTTAGGTAATAAATATTCAAGAATATTTACTGCACTTCCTGAACATTATACACTTACAGATTTTGATTTACATATTGAGGATAGTTCTAAGTCTTTTAAAGATATGGAAACTGTAAAGGCTCTTAATATTGAATTAATTAAAGCTGGAATGTCAGATCCCGATATGGCAGTAAGTATTGCAACTGCCAATAGTATGTCCGAACTTAAACGTTATGTAGCTAAAGCTACTGCTGTTAAGAAGGAAGAAAATAATAGTGTTTCTCAGTTGCAGCAACAACTTCAGCAATATGAACAAAATCTGCAACAGTTACAGAAACAAAATGAACAATTACAAAGGGAATTAGGTCAATCACAAAATCAACTTAAACAAAATAGTCAAGCTAGACTACAACTTGAAGCTGAAAAAGTAGCTATTGAAAGAGAAAAAGTTAAAAACGATAAGGATTATAACGATAAACTTATTGAAACAAAACAGCAACAAGTTCAAATTCAAGCTGCAGAAACAGTTGATACTAATCCTTATAATGATAAAATAAAACAAGTTGTATAATATGAATAAAAAAATAAATATTGATGTAATTGTTAGATCTGATTGTAAATTAATTGCTGTAGATAATAGTGATTATTTAGGTGTAGATTTAAGTCAGTATATAATGTTAGAATTTCTATCTTATAATACTGATGAAAATTTACTCCCAGAATCAGTAAAAATAAGAAAGGAATTACATAATCGAGGACACTATTTAAGTAGATTTGCATCTGAATTTACATTAAATGTTGATGGAACTTATTCTTATTATAAATTAGTAGTTCCACAATTAATGCATTTTCAAGACGATAAAGAGCCTGATAAATATATTAATTTAATAGATGAATTATTTTTTTTTAATGGAGATCTTTATAAATCTAATATTACAGACCAGGAAGGATATACATTAGACGAAGTAATTGAAAGTTCTGAAATTATTGATTATAAAGAAGCATATGAATTTGTGCAAGAAAATAAGGCTTCACAAACTTTCTATTGTCCAATAAAAAATGTCTTTAGTGTTTGCAAATTACAAAGATGTTTAGTATATTTGCAACGGCAATTACTGTTGAATAACAGTAAAATATGTAGTTATGATAAATGTAAAACAGATGAAAATTTAAGGAATCGCAGAGATTTCTTATTAAGTGCTATGTATGTGTTTGATTATCTAAAAGATATGGGGAACTTTACAGAAGCACAAAGAATATTAGATAATTTATCTTCATGTAATTCTTTATGTGGAGAGGAATTAGGTAATATAAATAATAGTTGTGGTTGTGGAAATTCTATATAATGAATTATATAAAATATTTGTTCAAGAATTAATTAATATTAATATTGGGCATTTACCTGATAAAAAAGCATTATTTACAATGAACGAATTAATTAATGCAATTGATTATATTGAACACGGTAATCCAACTAATAATGAAATAATCAAAATAATTCAATATTATGAAGAGATCTAATGTTAATGTAATCATAGATAATGCAATAAATTCTCAAGACTATTATAGAATGTATAGTTCTAGAGATTTTTATAGAGGAACATCTTTTAAGATGGCAGGAGCCTGAACTCCAGACACTCATTATTTCAACGATGAACATATTATTGATTTTATATCTTGTGAAGGAGCTTTATTGTATTGTCTAAGAGGTCATTTATCATCAGAATGAAATAAGCCGAATCTAATTTATAAAGACGATATAATTGTTGGTGTAGAATCTAATCCGTATTGAGCTTTTATTATGGGAAATAGTGGTAAAGGTCAAAAAGGAGATAAAGGCGATATTGGTCCTATCGGACCAAGTGGAACTGATGGTATTACTCCACAATTAAAAATTGAAGACGGTCGTTGACTACTTTCAATGGATAAAGGTCAAACTTGACAAGATATAGGCCAAGCTACAGGTGATCCTGGGCAAAATGGAACTGATGGAAAGAATGGCTCTGATGGAATTGGAGTAATTCCTGGAGGAACTACTGGTCAAGCATTAGTTAAAAAATCTGATGCAGATTATGATACAGAATGAAAAACTATTTCTGAAGGCGGAGAAATTCCTAATTTTGATGCAGAAGTAGCTAGTGTTTCTTCAACAACTGAAGCTAATGCTAATGTAGTTTTAGAAGGAGATATATTTAAATTTAGTTTTGGATTACCTAAAGGAGCTGATGGTAAAGATGGAGAGAATGGCAAGGACGGAACAAATGGGACTGATGGTTCTAATGGAGAGGATGGATTAGGTATTAAGTTAATGTATGCAAAGAGTGGAAGTGTCAATACTCCTCCTGTTGTAAATAAAACTAATGCAAATCCTGGTTCTGTATGAAGTACAGTTGTTCCAATTCACACATCCTCTGAAATTATATGGTCAATTACAGCATCTTTTAGAGATTCTACTCTTGTTGGAGAATGGTCAGATCCTGTTCAAATGACAGGAGAAAAGGGACAGGATGCAGTAATACCAAATTGGAAAACATACGTTTATAAATTAAGTGATAGTAAACCATCAAAACCTACAGGAAATAGTCCTAGTCCGTCTGAATGGGAAGATTATCCTACAACTAGTGGAAACTGGTGGCAATGTATTGGAACAGTTAATGGAGAAACAGGACTTGTAACTGAATGGTCAGAAGTAATACCAGTTAATGGTAGAGATGGCCAAGCTCAAGATGGCAAATTTACAGAATTTAGATTTGCTGTAAATACAAGTAATTCAAATCCTCCTACATTAAACGCAACAGTAAGAACTCCTTCAGGATGGTCTGTGGTTCCTCCTGAAAAATCTAAAGATGGATATCTCTGGATGACTACAGCAACTATTAATCCTGATGATACTTTAGAAAATGGTACGAATGGTACAGACGGAATTCCTGGAACTCCAGGAGAAGATGGAAAAACTACATATTTTCATATTAAATATTCTGCTGTTGCCAATCCTACTTCTTCAAGTCAAATGACTGAAACTCCAAGTACATATATTGGAACTTATGTAGATTTTACTCAAGCAGATAGTACAGATCCCTCTGACTATACTTGGGCAAGATTTGAAGGAATTCAAGGAGAAAAGGGAGAACAAGGAATCCCAGGTACTAACGGAGAAGATGGAAAAACAAGTTATCTACATATTAAATACTCTAATGATGGAGGTGTAACCTTTACAGGTAACAATGGAGAAGATCCAGGTGCTTGAATTGGAATTTATGTAGATTATAATATAAATGATAGTGATGATCCTTCTGACTATAAATGAACCAAAATAAAAGGAGAACCTGGAATTACTGGTGATCCTGGTCCAGCAGGTAAAGATGGAGTTGATGGGTTACCTGGAATTGGTATTGAAGTTCGTTATTGCTTAGGAACTACAACTATTTATGGAGGAACAAGTACTCCTGGAACAACAAGACAGCCAACAGGTTGGGATTTAGCGGTTCCAACTCCAACTGAAGAGACTCCTTATATTTGGTTTATTCAAGCTAGAGTAAATTATACAAGTAACACTGATAAAGTTGGTACAATTGAAGGTAGTTGAAGTACTCCTACTAAATTAAGTGGAACTAATGGATTAAATGGAGAGAATGGTTCTAAAGGACAAATAATTTATCCTGAAGGTATTTATAATGTTAATACTGTATATCAAGGAACCGCAGATAAAACTCCTTATGTATATGATTCTAATGATGCTAACTATTATGTTTTAAACATAGTAGGAACTTGGCAAGGAACATTACACAGTAATGAATCTCCTAGCACTGATACTAGTAATAGTTGAGTTAAATTAGATGCATTTGAGGCGCTGTATACTAAAATTGGGATTATCGCTAACGGTCTTATTGGATCTGCTGTATTTAATGGAAACTATATGTTTAGCCAACAAGGTATTGATGCAAGTGGACAAATATCTACACAATATCAAAACTTTGATCCAGAAATTCCTACAGGAGGTGAGTTTACTCCAAATATACTATTTAATTTTAGAACTGGAGCTGGACATATGGCTGCTGGAAAGATTAAGTTTGGTAGTGATGGAAGTGTTGATTTAACTAACATTAAAATTAATAATGCTATTATTCAAAACATTAAACAATATAGTCTTACTCAGTCATCTGATCCACATATACTAGATTCATTATATTCTGAAATTATATATTCGCCAACGATACACGAAGATATAACTCTTAAAGTAAATGCTTCTGAATATCAATTAAATATTGATGATTCGTATTCGGGAGTAATTCATAATAAGTCGGATAAACAATTATTTATATATCCATTTGATAATGGAAACGATGATGAATCTATTAAAATTTGTGGTTATTATAATGGTAGATTACTATTCAGTTATGATGAACCAATTCTTTTTAATGCTTCTCAAATTTTACTTCCAGCTGGAGGAGTATTAGAATTTAAATTTGTTCCATCTTCAATAGTTAATAATTACTATGTTGGAACAATTTGAGTAGATAATACATCAGATTTTGAGTTAAAAATATGGAAACAAAATGGAACGCTACGTTCAGATCTTTATTATAAAAGTTATGACGATTATAATAGTGATTCATTTTTAGCATGTGGAGAAGTTTATTTTAATTCATCTGGGGTACCATCTTTATCTGGTTTTTCTAGATGTAGAACTGATTTAGTATTAACTGTAAGTCAATCTGGAAATTTTTCTGCAAATTTAGATTTAACAAGTATTTATAATAGTAGAACTTTATCAATAAGTACAATAGCTTTTTCACAACCTATATGAGATAGAGCTATGCTAAAAATGTTCTATGGTTCAGCAAGAGGCAGGATTAATGGAGCTTTTTTAGATGTAAGAACTGCAGACGGCAAAGTACCAACAACAAGTATTAGTGTTCCATTTTTAATATTAGGGTCAAAATAATAAACTATGAAGAAAAATAATATATTACCTACTATAGATCTACAAAATTCAAGAGAGTATTCTGGAGCTTATAATTCAAGAGATTTCTATAAGGGAACTTCCTTTAAGATGGCGGGAGAATGAATAACAAATACTCACTATTTTAATGACGAATATATTGTAGATTTTGTATCATTTGAAGGAGCTTTATTGTCTTGCATTAGAAGTCATACATCATCTTCGTTAAATATGCCTGAATTAGTTCGAGAAAACGATAAAATCATTGGTATTAAACCAAATCTTTTCTGAGCTTTTGTAATGGCGGGAGTTGAAGGACCTACAGGAAAAGTATGAGTTCCAGAGATTAATAACGGAATACTTTCTTGAAAAGAAAGTAATACTCCTCCAAGTTCAACCTCAATAAGTGATCTTAAAGGCCCCGCTGGAGATACTCCTATTATCGGCATTAAAAAGGATACATCTAATAATCATTATTATTGAACAGTATCTATTAATGAAAAAACTGAATGAATATTTGACGATAGTGGACAAAGAGTTTTAGCTGAAGGTTTAACAGGAGCTACTGGAGCACCTGGCATTCCTGGAGAAGACGGTGAAGATGGTATAACGCCTCAATTGAAAATTGAAGACGGATATTGGTTTGTTTCTTATGATAAGAATGATCCACCAAAATCATGAATTAAATTAGGACAAGCCAAAGGTGACAAGGGCGACAAGGGAAATACTGGAGCTACTGGAGCACAAGGACCTCAGGGACCTAAAGGAGATTCTGGAAGAACACCTGCACTTGTTAGAAAATTTGGAGATCCTGATAATTTAACAGATGATAGAATTCTATGGGGATATTTAGGAGATCCTACTAGTGAATGGGTTACACTATGCTATTTAGAAGAATTAAGAGGAGATAGTATTAAATCAGTTAATATTAGTGATGCAGAAGGTCATTTGGAATTAACTATGGAATCAAGTAAAGTGATTACTTCTACTGGTTCTGTTCTTCCAAGATTTAATGCAGGAACTATTGAAACTGTTGAGTGAGATCAAAATCCGTCATTAGTAATTGATAAAACTAATGCTCCTAGAGAATGAGCTTTAAATGTAAAAGTTCCTAAAGGAAAACCTGCTACAGTAACTGTAGTTTCTGAAGTAGAAAAATTAGCACCAGATGCACAACCTTATGTAACTGATTTAAATCCAGATATTAGTGATGCAAATCTTAAATTTGGAATTCCTCAGGGAGAAAAAGGAGATCCTGGTGATGAAAATATAGCAATCGGATGTCAATCTGATTTTCCAAATAACGAACCAGAGCACGATAAGATTTGATATGATCCTTGTGATGAATCCATGGATGAATATTCAGTTCAAGACTTTTTATACAATTCTTATATTGCTGTTGGTGGTACTCTCAATCAAGAACAATTCGAAGCTGCTTGAAAATCATTTCCTAATACAGCAGGAATAGTTGAGATTATTGATTCACTTGAAAGTGATAAAACGGATGCTGCACTCTCTGCGGCACAAGGTAAAGCTTTAAAAACTCTTATAGATGATCTGAAAGCTTCTGTGGCTGCAGCTCTTGATTATAAAGGTACTAAAGATAGTTACGACCAACTTCCATCTTCTGGAAATAAGAAAGGTGATGTATGGAATGTCGTTGCAGCTCATGGAACTACTCCTGCTGGAACTAATTATGCTTGGGATGGTGCCAAGTGGGATCCACTGGGAGGTACAATTGATCTTTCAGGATACTATACAAAGTCACAAGTAGATGATGCAATTTCTGCAGCAAAAACAGAACTAGAGGCTGCAGATACAGCTTTAGAAGGACAGATTACTACAGTTACTAATCAGCTTAATAACAAAGTTGATAAAGTTGAAGGTTCAGGTTTAATTTCTGATACTGATTTAAATCAAATCAGAACTAATAAATCTGACATTGAATCTTTACAAACATCTGTTGGAGGTAAGCAAGACGAATTAACTCCTGGTAATGCAGTTTCAATTACAGAAGAAAATGTTATTGATGTTAAGTTAGATCCAGCTTCAAATGAAGCACTATCAAAATCAGCCGAAGGTCTTAAGTTGGATCTTAGTGGAATAAAAGGCTCAACTGTAAAAGTTGGAGTTTCCATTACTGGTGGTGCTGAAATTGGTGCAGATCAAACAATCGCTGCTGGTATGCAGGCTCTTAGTGATAGTATTAAAACTGCTGTTGCAGGTGGCATTACATCTATTACTAGTCCCGATAATACTATTAAGGTAACTGGTGAAGGTACTTCTAGAGGTTTAGCTGTAGATATGTCTAAATTAGTATCAACAAGTTCATCTATCCAAGTTGGAACAGATGGTAAGCTTGATATATTTTGATCATAAATTGAATAAATAATAATTTCTCCCTTCCTCACATTTAGTGAAGGGGGATTAAAATTTAAAAAAAAAATAAACATGGCAACAAATTTAAGTTTTCAAAAAATTGCTACAGTTCCAGCAAGTGGTCTTGTAGTTGGTAGAATTTACTTTGAAACATCAACAGGTATGATTAAAGTAGCAACAAGTGCTACTGCTGTTGATAAATTCGGTGATGGCGTCAAGTCTGCAAGTTGGGATGAGAGTGCTAAAACCCTTAAAATTATTAACGAAAGTGGAGAAGAGATTTCTCTAAATCTATCAGATGTAGCCTCAGCTTCTGCAGTTACTACAGAGCTAGCAAAGAAGTTAAATATTGGAGCATCTGGAGATGCCTCAACTGTACAGAGTTATTATGGACTGAAGAAATATACAGATGAAGCAAAATCGTCTGCAATTAGTTCAGCTAAATCATATACAGACACTGAGATTGGCAAAATTCCTGCCGCTATTGTTTATAAAGCAGACGGTACTACTATTACACAAAGTCGTGATAGTGGTGATAGTACTGTTACATTTGCTGTAGGTACAATTGAGCAAAGTAAAGTTTCTGGATTGACAGCTGTCCTTGAGGCTAAAGCTACTACAACTGCTCTTAATGCAGTTAAAGCTACAGCTGAAGCAGCAGCTCCTCAAGCTACTACGTACACTAAAAAAGAAGTTGATAATAAAGTAGCTTCTGCTGTTGGTAGTGTATACAAGACGAAGGGTTCTGTAGATGATGCTTCAGCTCTTACTGCTCTTACAGGAGTTGTTATTGGCGATGTTTATAATGTAGTTGCTGCAGGCACTCTAAATGGAGAAGCTTTTGAAGCTGGTTCAAACTTTGTAGCAATTAAAGCTGGTGCAGGAAATCAAATAGGAATGTGGGATAAGCTAGGTGGAACAATTGATCTATCTGCTTATGCTACTAAAACCACAGTTACAAGTGAAATTAGCACTAAGATTGGAACTTTAGATAAAACTGATACGGCTGTCGCTGGACAAGTTGTTTCTGCAGTTTCTGAAACTGATGGTATTATTACTGTTTCCCGCAGAGCTCTTGTAGCAGGTGATATTCCTACTTTAGCTACTTCTAAAATCTCTGGACTTGATACTGCTCTTAATGGAAAGGTTCCAACTACAAGAACTGTTAATAGTAAACCATTATCAGCTAATGTAGTACTTGCTGGTGCAGATATTCTGATGGAACATATGGTGAGAATGATCTTCAAACTGCAATTGAAGCAATGGATAGCAGAATTACTTCTGCCGCTGCTTCTAGAGTTCAATCATTTGGAGGACAGACTGGAGCTATTACTGTAGATACAGCTAATACTACTAATGGACAGGTTAAATTTAGCATGTCTAGTAAACAGCTTAAAGGTACAGTTAATGGTCTTAAGAGTGCAGCTTATACCGAATCAAGTGCTTATGCAACTTCTGCTCAAGGTGCTAAAGCTGATTCTGCAATTCAGGTAGTTAATGGCACTGTTTCTAATTATATCGCAACTAGTAAAAGTAAAACTACAGTAACAGTTACTTCTATGCTGCAGGCTGTAGCTAGTGCAAGTTCAACTGCTAAAGGTCTTGCTGAAGCTAGTGATGTAAAAGCTTATGCTGATGGTTTAATGACTTGGGTTGAATTCAAATAAATTAAGATAATAAGGGGATAGGGATTTCCCTATTCCCTTTATTTTTAACCTATAATATTATAGGTGCTATAAAAATATAGACGCTATGGCATATAAAACAAAATTTTTACATTTTAAAACTAAAGCATCATACGAAGCCGAAAGAGCAAAAACTACTGCAGGAACAGAGGAACGTAAAGTATTTGACGCATATATATCCTTTATTGATGAAGGTCCAATGATCTGTACTTGGGGTAAAGAATATAAATGTGATATCAGTGCTTCAGAAGTTGAAGCTTTAGTTAATGCAGGAAAAATTAGTCCTGCGACAGTAGCACCACTTATTGCAGGTACTGCAGCAGTTGGAACATCTACAAAATATGCACGTGAAGATCATAGGCATCCAGAACAAGTTAACATAACTGGTAATGCAGCTACAGCTACTACAGCTACAAATCTTGCAAGTGCACCTTCATTTATTAATAATGGTAATACTATAAAAATAACTGTTGGAAATAAAACCTCTACAGAGTTTACTATACCTTATGCTTCTAAAACATCATCCGCAGAAACATTAATGTATGGTAGAAATATATTTTTAGACGGAGATGTCACTGGTTCTACTACAGAATCGTTTAATGGATCTAAAAATGTGACTATAAACACAACAATAAGTACTATTAATGCTGAAAAACTTACTGGAATTATTAATGTAGATAGATTGCCAGAAATTCCTATTGAAAAAATTCCTGCAGCTGCATTAGAAAGGCTGTTTGTAGTAGATTCTCAATCTGCCGCAATGAGTGTAGATGTTCAAGAGGGAGATGTTGTTCAGATTAGTTCAGGAGGTCCTATGTACTTCTGCGTATCAGAATCTGCATCTACTTTTGCTACTAAATTTAAAGAATTCACAGCAGGAAGTGCAA
>OMFK01000883.1_pt1 | contig 10231 bp, 7 predicted proteins | sample 1645651 | NCBI WGS metagenome assembly OMFK01 (sample SAMEA103958124, study PRJEB25191) | human gut metagenome | biome: human-associated habitat [ENVO:00009003]; feature: intestine environment [ENVO:2100002]; material: feces | place: Germany | collected 2013/2015
GGGTAGGTTACTATTTTCAGTCCTAAGAAGAACAGATTTGCCTTTTTACATAGTATGCAGTTCTTTATTTTCTTGTCAATTTTCCTTCTGACGACATTGATATCAGTTTTATTTAGTAAGTTGTTAAATGATGGATATCGTCAGAAAACATATGACCAGAAAGTGGATAGTGTGGTCAGTCAGTGTAGCTGGCTTGGTGATCAGGTAGTTGGAGTCGATTTTCATTTAGATGATGGCTCCAACTCTCTTTCTAATCAGATTGATGAACTTGCAGCAAGTATGAATGGGCGGATCATCGTAATTAAGAATAATTATAAGATCATCAAGGATACTCATACAGATTTTCAGTCTAGATTCTTTTTAAATGATAATGTATTGGATGTTATGGATGGAAAGAAGACAAGGATTGTATCAGAGAGTGGAAAGTATATCGAAGTGATGGTTCCGATCGTATCAAAAGCTGGAAAGCAGAATCATATCCTGGGAGCTGTGCAGGCGACTGTGCCATCTGAGGATATGATGGGAGCAGTTACGGAGATGGAGCATCGCAGGAATATGCTGCTGGTAGCATGTATCATCTGTGGATTATCAATGGCAATGATCATCAGTTATCTGCTGACGAGAGATTTAAAGAAGATTCAGAGAGATGTTGATTTTATTGCGGCTGGTCATGAAGATGAATCCATTGAAGAGACAGGATTTCTAGAAGTACGCAGTATTGTGCAGCGTTTTAATGAGATTCTTGGAAGAATGCAGACGTTGGAAGATTCAAGACAGGAGTTTGTATCGAATGTGTCACATGAATTAAAGACACCGCTGACATCCATGAAGGTGCTGGCGGATTCGATCAATAGCATGCCGGATGCGCCGAAGGAACTGTATCAGGAATTTATGGAAGATATCACCAACGAGATTGAGCGTGAGACAAAGATCATCAACGATCTGCTTTCTCTGGTGAAGATGGATAAGTCTGCAGCAGGGCTGAATGTATCTTCCGTCAATATCAATGAACTTTTAGAGCAGATTTTAAAACGTCTGCAGCCGATTGCGGATAAGCAGAAAGTGGAACTTGTCCTTGAGAGTTTCCGCCCGGTTACCGCAGAAGTGGATGAGGTAAAAATCACGCTTGCGATCACAAATCTTGTGGAGAATGCAATCAAATATAACCGGAATGACGGAGAGGGCTGGGTACACGTATCGCTGAATGCGGATCACCAGTATTTCTACCTGAAAGTAGAAGATTCCGGAATCGGTATTCCGGAGGAGTCTCTGGATCATATTTACGAACGATTTTACCGGGTGGATAAATCCCATTCCCGTGAGATCGGAGGAACCGGACTAGGACTTGCGATTACAAGAAATTCCATACTGATGCATCGCGGCGCAATTAAAGTACATTCTGTGATGGGCGAGGGAACAACCTTTGATGTTCGTATTCCGCTCAACTATATTGCATAGGAGGAAAAAGATGAGAAAAAAAATAATTTCAATCATACTCCTTGTGGCAATGGTACTCACAATGGCTGCCGGATGTGGAAAAAAAGAAGATAAAAAAGACTATTTTGTATTTTATGTAAACAATGAGCTGACAAAGGTTGTTGCGAAAAAGATTACCCTGCAGCATACTTCATCCGGCAAAGCACAGGTGAAGGAACTGCTCAAAGATCTGCAGACACAGCCGGAGGATGCAACGCTTCGAAGAACCATTCCACGCAAAGTAAAAATCCAGAATATAGATCTGATCTCTTATCAGATTACGGTGGATTTCAGCAAGGAATATTACGATATGAAACCGACGGAAGAGATTCTGACCAGGGCTGCAATTGCAAAGACACTGTTGCAGCTGAGCCAGTATGTGACCTTTACTGTGGATGGAAAACCACTTGTGGATGCCTCGGGAGCAAATGTAGGTGCCATGAATCTGGACAGTTTTGTGGAAAATCCGGGAGAACAGATCAATTCCAGCCAGAAAGCAACACTGAAACTTTATTTTTCAAATAAGGCGGGTACCAGACTGGTTCCGGAAACCAGAGAGGTACATTACAGTTCCAACATTTCACTGGAAAAACTGGTGATGGAACAGCTGATTGAGGGACCAAGAAAAAGCGGACTCTTGGCAACGATTCCTTCGGAGACGAAACTGATTACGATCACAGTGGTGGATGGGGTCTGCTATGTCAATCTGGATGAAATGTTTTTGAATCAGAATCAGGAAATCTCAGAACCTGTTGTTTTATACTCTATCGTGGATTCCCTGACGGAACTGACGGGAATCGATAAAGTACAGATTTCCATCAACGGAGATACCAGTGGCAAATGCCGTTACACGTATAAACTATCAAAGATGTACAAGGCAGATGACCGTCTGGTCACAAAAGAAAGCGATGAGAAAGTAGAATCTACGGAATAGGAAAAGAAAGCGTGAGGAAAAGACCATTTCTTTTGCTTGCCACAGAGTTTCTGCTGGGGATTGTGTGTGTCAGAGAGCAGCTGCCGGCATGGGGTGTGCTGGCAGTTCTGTTACTGGTATATACCACTCCATGGAAGGAACGGGGGATGAGGAAAGTTCTGTTTGCGGCAGGACTTCCCGGTATGTTTCTTTTGGGGATGCTGCAGATGCAGCGACAGATCGATTTCAGGCAGCAGTACCTGCAGAAACTCACAGATGGCCAGGAGGTTCGCCTGGCGGGAAAGATTGATCGGATAGAACCGAAAACCAGATGCGTTTATTACTATTTAAAAGATTGCACGGTGGAAGCAGAATCGCAGACGCTGCCATGCAATGATGTAATCGCATATGTTTCTTCTGCCAGCCATTCGGCTGGACAAATCCTGAATATTGAGGGTACAATTTCATTATTTACAGAAGCATCCAATGAAGGGATGTTTGATGCCCGGCAGTTTTACCAGAGTCAGAAAATTGATTTCGGCATATGGGTCACAAAGATCAGCCGGGTCTATGGAAAACCGGATCGTTACCGGTGCGCACTACAGAATATGAAAAAGCGTGCAAATGACGTGATCCGGCATTCTATCCGGGACGATGGCGTGCTTTCTGCGATGCTGTTAGGGGAAAAGGGGGCTCTGGATGCAGAGATAAAATCTTTGTATCAGAGAGCGGGGATCGCCCATGTGCTTGCTATTTCCGGACTTCATATTTCCCTTCTGGGGATGGGACTGTACCGCCTGCTGCGGAAACGACTGCATACCCGGTATGTGACAGCAGCGCTGGCAACGACCGTTTTTTTGATTTCCTATGCGGTTTTAAGCGGAAACGGGGTATCTACACAGCGGGCGGTGGGCATGTGTCTGATTTATTTGTTTGCGGATGTGACAGGATATGCCTATGACATGTTAAATGCGCTTGGAATTGTTGTGCTCGTACTTTTGTGGGAAAATCCGTTTCTGCTATCGTATTCCGGATTTGTGTTTTCCGTGATGGCGGTGATTGCCATCGGAGTGGGAGCCAATGTACTGCTGGAATGGGAACATTCATGGAAACGCAGACAGCAGGCCGGAGAGGAAACCATCAAAAAAACATTTTTCTCAAGACAAAAAGAAGGAATTCTGGTAAGTTTTGCAATCCAGTTGTTTACCATCCCGCTGGTCGCATATTCTTATTATGAAATTCCCGTGTACGCGATGCTGATAAACCTGTTTGTACTTGCGGTGGTCAACGGATTACTGGGGCTTACTGTGCTTGGGGTGATTGTGGGGATGGCGTTTTTGCCTGCGGGGCGTGTTCTGTTTGCGCCCTGTGGCTGGATGCTCGACAGTTACCGGTTTCTGTGTGAGGTTTCCTTAAAGATTCCGGGTGCGCAGAGGATCACAGGGAAACCTGCGCATATGCGGATCTTTTGGTATTACCTGGGGCTTGGAGTGTTTCTTCTGGCGATCTATGCCTGTGCACGCAGAAATGAAAAGCACAAAGACTGCAGGGAAACGGCAGATCTGTGTGTAAGCCGAAGAAAGAAACGTCTGCAGGGCATAGTTTTTTCCTGTTTTATTGCGTTTCTTCTGCTTTTTCTTCTTTTTCCACAGAAGAAATCGTTTGAGATTGATTTCCTTGATGTGGGACAGGGAGACGGTATTTATCTGTGCACGGGCGGCGGGACTTCCATGTTTATTGATGGTGGGAGCACCGATGTGAAACAGGTGGGAAAGTACCGGATTCTGCCGTTTTTAAAGGCAAAAGGAGTGTCAGAGATTTCTTACTGGTTTGTCAGTCATACGGATACCGATCATGTGTCCGGTCTTAAGGAGGTTCTTGTGTCCGGATACCGTGTGGAGTATCTGGTGTTTGCAAAAGCAGTGGAAAAAGAAGCAAAGACAAAAGAGCTGGCAGAACTGGCCCGCAGCCATGGAACGAAAGTGCTTTATATGCAGGCGGGGGATACGGTAAGAAGCAAACGTGCAGCCATGCGCTGTCTGTATCCCAAAGCTTCGGATAAAGCGGAGGATATCAATGACCGGTGTCTGGTACTGCAATTTGAAGAGGGGGATATAAGCGCTCTGTTTGGTGGAGATATCTCCACAGATGTGGAAGAGCAGCTGCTCCGGCGCAGAAAATGGGATAAGGTTTTGGTTTTTAAGGCGGATCATCATGGATCGCGCTATGCGAACGCAGAAGCGTTATTGAAGTGTATCCGGCCGGAAATTACGGTTGCTTCAGCCGGAAAGGATAATCGTTACGGACATCCGAGCCCGGATGCCGTACAAAGGATCAAAGAGAGCGGCAGCAGATTTTTTTGCACCATCGAAGGTGGACGGATACGGGTGCGCGTCATCGAAAATAAGCTGGTGTGCGAAACTTATGTGAAATAGAGAAAATTATTTTCCGGCACTGTACTGTACCAGAAACAGTTCAACGGCCATCTGGTCATTCATGTGTCCGGTTTTTACTGCAGTTTCGTATTCCACACCATCGCGGATCGCCTGTTTGAGCTGATCCATGGAAAAAGCACGGCTCTGCGACTGGTATTTGCGGACTGCCCACTCCGGGCAGCCGGCTTTTAAAGCAATTTCTTTGTTGCCAAATCCCTGATTGGTCATGGATTTGACAATCATCAGACGCTGAAACTGGCTGGAAAGCAGAAAAAGAATACGCATCGGAGCTTCTTTGAGAGCAAGAAGATCATAATAAAGATCCAGTGCCTTTTTCTGCTGGTGCAGTGCCACTGCGTCAATCATGTCAAAGATTTTATTCTCGGTCTGTTCGGTGGTGATGGCTTCCACATCGGAGATATCAATATAGTCTTTTTCCAGCGTGTAGCAGAGAAGTTTTTCCAGCTCTTTGTCGATATTTTCCATGTCATCACCGGTTTTACGGATAAAGAGCGCATAGGCATCTCTTGTAATATTTTTTCCGTTTCTGCGGATTCTTCCCTCGATCCAGCGGGAGAGAGTCGTCTCATTCTGACGCGGAAATTCCACGATGCTTCCGTTTTTTTTCACCTGCTTGTACATCTTTGTTTTCTTGTCTATTTCTTTTTCCGCAAAGACAAAATAAGTGGTTTCCGGAATGAAAGACATGTAATCGGCAAGTTCTTCGGCACTTTTTTTAAACAGACCGCTGTCTTCGATTAGAATGAGTCTGCGGTCGGCAAAAAAAGGCAGTGTCTCTGCCAGATCGATGATCTCTTTCTGGTTGATGTCGCTGCCGGAGAAAGCAGAAAAGTTCATGGTATCATCATCCGCTGCCAGTGCATGCTTTAATTTGTCCCGGTACTGGCGGATCAGATACTGTTCTTCTCCGTATAACAGATAAATCTGTTTGAATTGTCCTGTTTTGATGTCGTTATCAATCGTTTTCATGTCTACATTATATACATATTGGCAGACTTTTACAACTTTTTTTCAATTACATCTTGACAGAAGGGACAGCTTGACATATTATATTCTAGTATGTTTGCGATGAAGCGTCCGTGTCTGTTTCACCGCAGGAAACAAATTACAGTTTGATATGGAGGTGTACAGATTGGCTAACATTAAATCTGCTAAGAAGAGAATTTTAGTTACAGAGACAAAGACTGCAAGAAATAAAGCAATCCGTTCTGAAGTTAAGACTTCAATCAAGAAGGTAGAGGCTGCTGTTGCTGCAAAGGATAAGGCTGCTGCAGAGGCTGCATATAAGGATGCTTCTTCAGTTATCGAGAGTGCCTGCTCTAAGGGTGTATATCACAAGAACAACGCAGCTCGTAAAGTTTCCCGTTTAGCAAAATTAGTAAACGGAATCGCTTAAGATCTGAATATTATAAAAGAAGAAGGACTGCCAGTACCGTCATGCTGGCAGTCTTTTTTGTTTACAAATACGTGGGAGAATGATACAATAAACAGAGGAACTGATACAGCGGAGGAAAAAATGTCTGGATTATTGTTGGAGCTGCGCAGACAGATTGCGCACAATCGTCGGAAAGCTGCATATGAAGAACGGATGCGTGCATCTGCTCAGGAAAAACCGCAGGAGGTTTTTTCGCAGAAGACAAAAGAGACAAAGCCGGACACGGAAATACAGCCCGAAGTACAGGAAAGGAAAGTTAATGTTGTGAGCAGGGAAGATTTCTTACTTAGCCAGATTGATGAATTCAGAGAACGCGCCAAGCAGTTACAGTCATTGCTTGATTCCAGAGAGACGGAGGCACAGGAACTGCAGACGTTAGTGGATGAACGTCAGGAGAAAGCAGATGCTCTGGGGCAGATTCTCGAGGAGCGTCAGAAAAAAGCAGATGGATTCACTGCGGAAGTGGAAAAGCAGATTGATCGTCTGATCGGCAAAGTGTCTGCCAAGATGGAAGAAATCGAAGTTTCCATGAAGGAAGATGTGGCAGACGGCAAACGCTTAAATGAAGAAAAAGCAAAGGAACTGAAAGATTCTCTTGCGCAGATCGAAGAACAGCTGACCACGGCAAAAACAGAAATCTCCGAGAAAGTACATACAGAAAATGTAAAATGTTACCGAAATATTTCGGATCTGTTCCGCAGCATGGATGAACGCCTGGACAAGCTTACCGTTATGGAAAGCAGAATGCATCCGGTCCGTATTTTTTCCCTGACAGGAATGATACTTGGAATCGTGAATCTGGTGGTGTTACTTTTGGTCCTGCTGGTTAGTGTGGGCGTGATTGCGTTTTAGAATAAGGATATGCAATTCTCAAAAGAATGAGGATTGCATTTTTTGTCTCAAAAAAGATATAGAATAATTCGAAAAGAGAAATGTGAATAGGAGAATCTGATATGGCAAAAAAGAAAGTTTGGGTTGTAGGACATAAGCATCCGGATACAGACTCCATATGTGCAGCGATTTCTTATGCAAACCTGAAAAATGAAATAGAAAAAAAGAATCCCAAAACAGCTACGGGAATGACCTATATTGCAAAGAGAGCCGGATCTGTAAATGCGGAGACGGCGTATGTTCTGGAAAGGTTTCATGCAGAGGCCCCGGCAATGATTTCGGATGTCGGAACACAGATCAAGGATATTCAGATACGCCGTACAGAGGGAGTAAACAGTCATATCTCTATGAAAAAGGCATGGGAGATGATGAAGATCCTCGGGGTTGTTACACTTCCGGTGGTGCGGGAAAATAAGCTGGAAGGACTGATTGTAACAGGAGATATTGCAAAATCCTACATGGATGTATATGATAATACCATCCTTTCTACCGCACGTACCCAGTACAAGAATATTGTAGAGACGCTGGATGGACAGCTGCTGACAGGAAATGAACATGCGTATTTTGTTCACGGCAAGGTGGTAATCGGAATCGGTACACCGGAAGGAGTGACTTCTGCCATAGACAAGGATGACCTGGTTATGATCGGGGACGGGGAAGAGTCGCAGATGCTTTCCATTGCATCAAACTGCAGCTGCATGATTGTCACTAACGGATATGAAATCAGTCAGGAAGTGATCGAGGCGGCAAAGGAACGCGAAGTCGTTCTGATCAGTACACCGTACGATACGTTTACCGCGGCCCGTCTGATCAACCAGAGTATGCCGATCAAGCATTTTATGACAAAAAAAGGAATCATTCATTTTGATCTGGATGATTACGTGGATGAGGTAAGAGAGACCGTAGCCAATATACGGCATCGGGATTTCCCGGTTCTCGATGAAAACCAGAACTATGTGGGTATGTTTTCCCGCAGAAATTTGATGAAAGCAGAGAAAAAGAAACTGATCCTTGTGGACCACAATGAAAAATCACAGGCAGTATCCAATATCGATGAGGCGGAAATTTTAGAGATTATCGATCATCACCGGCTGGGCAGCCTTGAGACCATGTCTCCGGTGTATTTCCGCAATCAGCCGCTTGGATGTACATCCACCATCATTTATCAGATGTATCTGGAAAAGGGAATTACGATCACCTCGCAGATGGCAGGACTGATGTGTGCAGCCATTTTATCTGACACGCTGATGTTCCGCTCACCGACCTGTACACAGATAGACAGGGAAGCAGCACTCCGGCTGGCAGAGATTGCAGAGGTTAAGGTCGAGGAGCTTGCCTCAGCAATGTTTCAGGCGGGAAGCAATTTTGATAATAAAACAGAAGAAGAAATTTTAAATCAGGATTTTAAAATTTTCCATGCCGAGGATGTGAGTTTTGGCGTGGCACAGATCAGCGCGATGGGACGCACCGAACTGGATAAGGTGCAGGAACGTATCGAGCCGAAACTGGAACAGATGATGGGAGAAAAACAGATCCAGATGATTTTTGTCATGCTGACGGATATCTTAAATGAGTCTACTTATCTGATTTATCGCGGTGCGGATGCATCGCAGCTGGTTGCGGCAGCTTATAATTGCGAGCCTTCCGCTCAGGGGATTATGCTGGAAAATGTGGTATCCAGAAAGAAACAGCTGATTCCTGCGCTGATCAACACACTTGCAGAGCGCAAAATGTAACAGGCAGACAGATCAATTGCGCTGTTCTCTGGGAGAACAGCCAAAATGTTTGCGGTATGCCCGGGAAAAGGTGGAATAATTGTGAAAACCACAGGTATAACAGGCGGTGGTGATGGATTCCCCCTGGGCGATCTGATCTCTTGCCAGCAAAAGGCGCTTCGTGGTCAGATAGTTTCCGATCGTATAACCGGTTTCTTCCTTGAAGGCATGCATGAGATGATACCGGCTCAGATAGAAATGTTCGGCAAGAAAGTCGATGGTGATGTCATCTGTTAAATGTGCATTTAAATAATCTATCACATGGATCATTTTATGATTTGAGGCTGTGGTAGAAAGATATTCAATGCGGTTGGAGAGAGCTGCACGGTTTAACTGCACCATCAGCTCCAGAAAAAGAAGTTTATGATAAAGTTCGTTTGCGTATTCTCTGGAATCCAGAGATTGTTCCAGATCGTGGATAATTCTTGCAATCTGTGTTGTCTTCAGTGCCGGAATACGCAGTACATGCGATTTTTTCTGATGAGCTTCTTTTAAGCAGAGTGAGAGATCGTCGGAATCATGACAGGCATCCAGGTAGTGTCTGGAAATATAGATGATGATGCGCTCATAAATTTCAGAACTGTGCAGAACCGGACGGTGGACCGTACCTGCGGGAACGAATACGATATCCCCCGGTATCAGATCATAGGTACGTCCTTCCACATTGTAAGAAATATTTCCTTTGCGAAAGATCAGAATTTTATGAAAATCGTGGTAATGAAAGTCAATCGGGCGCATAGAGGTATCTTTTAAGTGAAAAATCTTAAAATCGTCATGAAGATATCCTGTTTTTTCATAATGTGAGAGTTCTGACATTGCATAAATCTCCTGTAAATATTAATTAGATTCAGTGTACTATGTTTCCACACAATTTGCAATATAAAAAGCACTGTAGTTGTTTTAGAAGACGGATCGTGCGGGTATACTTAGAATAGAAGCTCTGAATCGACAGGATGGAAAAGAAAAAAGGAGTGTAGAAATATGAAGTTTACAAAAATGCATGGGTGCGGAAATGATTATGTATATGTCAATTTGTTTGAGGAAAAGATAGCAGATCCTGCAAAGGTATCAATTGCAGTGAGTGACCGCCATTTTGGAATCGGATCGGATGGCCTGATCACTATTGGCCCATCGGATATCGCGGATTTCAGGATGCGGATTTACAATGCGGATGGCTCGGAGGCGGAGATGTGTGGAAACGGAATCCGCTGTGTCGCAAAATATGTATATGACAATAAGATGACTGATAAAACTACAATTACAGTAGAAACTTTATCAGGAATTA
>OMFK01000886.1_pt1 | contig 10178 bp, 8 predicted proteins | sample 1645651 | NCBI WGS metagenome assembly OMFK01 (sample SAMEA103958124, study PRJEB25191) | human gut metagenome | biome: human-associated habitat [ENVO:00009003]; feature: intestine environment [ENVO:2100002]; material: feces | place: Germany | collected 2013/2015
GGGGTGAACTGCGCGTTCCAAGGCAGCAGCTCGGTATCCGGCGCGCAGGCGGCAAACAGCCAGTCGACGCTGAAATCGGTGCGTTTCATAAGGAACAGCTCCTTTTCATAAGGGTAAGGGGATGTGACGGGAAGTGCCGTGCAGGTCCGACATGGCCGTGTCGGGCACACACGGTGCGCCCCGTCACCGGGGCGCGGTACTTGCGTACCATAAACAGCAAACCGGGGGCAGCCCCATGTTGTTACGTGAGGCTGCCCCCGGCAGTTGCATCACTGTCGCAGGGACAGTCAGTTTCCAAACAAATTACTTGCTTGCGTTGTAGGTATCGTTGTACATATCAACGATGTTCTGCATGTTCTGGGCTTCGACCTCAGCAACGTAGGTATCCCAATCGTTGTTGATGTCGGCCTGATTCATGGCAAACTTGCAGGTCCAAGCGTTGACGGTATCGGTCATGGGGGTGCCCCACAGGTTCAGCATCTCCATCTGATCCTCGTCGAAGGTAACGGTGGGATCCAGCGGGCGCAGCTTGCGGTACTGGCCCTGACGGTCGTAGAAGTCACGCAGATCCTCGGTGAAGTTGCTGGTCAGCAGCTCGGTGTTGCCGCCATACATGAAGTTGCCGCAGGCGTAGCCCAGCTCTTCACGCAGGTCGATCTGATCGTCGGAGGTCTGTCCGATGGACAGGCCTTTGCAGTAGTAACCGGGGGTCAGGCTGTAAGCGCCGTCGGTGACGGTGTAGGTCTCGCCCTCTTTGCCCCACTTGGTCAGGGTCAGGCCCTCGTCAGAGTACCACAGCCAGTCAACAAAGCGCATCATCTTGATGAACTCGTCCTCGCCCAGCTCTTTCAGAGCGTTGGAAGAGATCATGATACCGCACTCAAGGCGCTGGTTCTCGGCCTGATAGTCGGATGTGCCGATGGGAGTGAGGATGCGGTACAGCTCGTAGTTGCCCTCGCCCAGCTGCTCCTTGACCTTGGCGTCCTGGACGGCGTACTGGGCACGGTTGGTGGACATGATGACGGTCTCGCCGCGGTAGAACTTGTTCAGCGCGGTGTCGTCATCCTGGGTCCAGGTCTCGGGGTCAAGGACCTTGTTCTGGACGAGCTTCTGCAGGACAGTGTAGGCCTGCTTGTATTTGTCGGAGACAGAGCCGTCAACGAAGGAATCGCTGTCGGGGTCATAGACCAGACCGTAGTTGGTGGTGATGGCCCAGCCGGTGTTGATATCGTAGGAGGCACCCAGCAGCTTCAGCAGGTTGCCGCCCTGACCGTAACCGGAGGTCTGGCCGCACCACATATCGGACCAGATGTAGTCATTCTCGCCGCACATGCCCTGCTCGACCATGTACTTCTTGACGCCGATCAGCACGTCGGCGAACTTGTCCCAGGTCCAATCCTTTTCCAGCTCGGCGACATCGTAGCCGGCAGCGTCAAAGATGTCCTTGCGGACGAGGAAGGTGTAATCCTGCAGAGCGGTCTCCTTCAGGCCGGGCAGGCGGTAGTACTTGCCGTCGGCCTGCGTGATGGTGGCCAAGTCGTCCTGCATGTTGTACTCCTCGACGAAGTTGGAGTAGTTGGGCATATACTGGACATAGTCGGAGACGGGGACAACGCCGCCGCCGGTGACATACGCAGTTTCAGTGTAGATCTTGGGGATGATGTAGGGGGCAGTGCCGGAAGAAACGGCCAAGGAAACCTTATCGGTGTAGTTGGAGTTGTCAACGACGGTCAGTTCCAGATGGACGTTGGTGGCATCCTCGATGGCCTTAAAGACGCCCTCGTTGATCCACTTGTCGTTCATGGGATAGGCGGGGTTGTCGTTGAAGAACATCGTGTAGGTGACAGGCTCGTCAGAGTGGAAGTGCTCGCCGTACTCATAGCCGAGGTTCGACTCGTCCGTAGCAGCGGTGTCGGTGGTAGCAGTGCTGTCACCGGTGTTGGTGGTGCTTGCAGCCGTGGAGCTGCCGGAGCCGCCGCAGGCAGCCAGAGACAGCACCATGCCGGTAGCCAGCACGAGGGATGTGAGCTTTTTCATGTTTCGTAACCTCCATTACGTTTTTTCCTGCTCCCCGGAAGGCCCTGGGAAAACAGGCGTTTTCTTTCATCCGGCGCCGGAGTCGGCGTCGGTTTTAAGACAGTGGAAAAACGGGACGCAGAGCACTAACGCGAAAACGTTAGCCCTTAACGCCGCCCAGCATCATGCCCTGCACGAAATACTTCTGGATGAAGGGGTAGATGCAAATGATGGGAGCGGACGTCAGCACCATGGCGCAGGACTTGATGTTGGAAGCGATCTGCATGGCGTCGCCTGCATCGGCACTTGTGCCGGAAGCGCTGCTGATGAGCTGGCGCAGATAGTAGGCAACGGGCCATTTCGTGGTCGTATCCAAGTAGAGGAAAGCATCAAACCAGTCGTTCCAGTACTGGACGACGTAGAACAGTGTCATGGTGGCAATGATGGGCTTGGACAGGGGGATGGCGATGCGCCAGAACACGCCCCACTTGTCCAGGCCGTCGATCTCGCCGGCTTCTTCCAGCTCACGGGGGAGAGTGAGGAAGAAGGAACGCATCAGGATGACGTAGTAGGTGGAGATCATGCCGGGCAGGATGAAGGATGCCACGGTATCGCGCAGACCCAAGGAAACCATCAAAATGTAGTTGGGGATCATGCCGCCGCTAAAGTACATCGTGAAGATGATGAACTTGTTGATGGCCTTGCCGCCGTACAGCTCCGCCTTGGAAAGGGGATAGGCCAGCAGGGCGCTGAACAGCAGAGCGCAGACCGTGCCAATGATGGAGTACACAATGGTGTTGCCGTAATAGGGGATGAACTTGCCGTCGGTGATGACGTATTTATATGTGGAGATGTTGAAGTCCTTCGGGATCAGGCCGACTTGGCCTGCAACGATCGCCTGCGTAGAGGAGAAGGACTGGGCGACCAAGTACAGGAACGGGTAGAGCATCGCAACGCTGATCAGCGTCAGGATGATGGCGTTAAAGACCTTGAACACGCGGTAACTGGCGGATTCCTTGATCTTCATGGGGCCCATAGTAGTTGCTTTTGCCATTATTTTATCCTCCTAATTACCACAAACCGCTGCCGGTCAGCCAAGAGGAGACCTTGTTGGCAACCGTGAGCAGGACCAGGTTGATGACACCTTGGAACAGGCCGACGGCCGTTGCGTAGCTGTAGTTGCCGGAGCCAAGGCCCATGCGGTAGACATAGGTGGCGATGATGTCGGCCGTCTCATAGGTGGTGGGGGTGTACAGCAGGAAGACCTTCTCGAAAGCGGCGGAACCGCACAGGCTGCCGATGTTCAGAACCAACAGGGTGGAGATGGTGGGCAGGATGGCGGGGATGGTAACGTGCAGGCACTGCTGGAAGCGGTTTGCGCCGTCCAGCTCAGCAGCCTCGTACAGTTCGGTGTTGATGCCGGACATGGCAGCCAAGTAAAGGATGGTGCCCCAGCCGAGGCCCTGCCATACGCCCGTGGTAACAAAGATCGTCGTGAACCACTCGGGCAGGGAGATGAAGGTGATGGCCTCGCCGCCCAGCTTGGTGATGAGGTTGTTGATGGGACCGCTGGTGGACAGAATCTCGCGGACCATGCCCGCAACGATGACCATCGAGATGAAGTGGGGCAGGTAGGAGATCGTCTGCACAATCTTCTTGAAGTGAACATTCTTGACCTCGTTCAGCAACAGGGCGAAGATCAGCGTCAGCGGGAAGCTGATGATCAGATACTTGAAGTTCAACAGCAGTGTGTTCTTGAACGCACGCCAGAAGTTCTGATCCTTCATGAACTGGTTGAAGTACTTCAGGCCGCTCCATTCATCGCCGAAGATGCTGCTGCCGGCGCGGTAGCGGCGGAACGCAATGATGTTGCCGAACATCGGGATGTAGCGGAACACGATGTAGTACACAATGGGAATGAACATCATTGCGTACCATTGCCAGTACTTTTTAATGTGCTTCATCACGGCACCCTGCTTCTTGACAGTGGCCACAGAAGCGTCTTTTTGTGCGGTCTTGGGCATGGTTCTGTCTCTCCTTCCTAATATCAATCACAGGTCAAGGGCCTGCGTTGCGGACTGGGTGACAGTCAGCTTTGCGGGGGCCTGACCCATCAGCGCTACGCTGCGGGCATCAGGCTGGGAAGCACCGACGTAAACGCTGTAGCTGCCTGCCTCAACGATCGGCGTGCCTTCCTCATTGCAGAGGGCGAAGGCGGCCAGCGGCAGGTGAATTTTGACCTGCTTCGTCTCACCGGGCTGCAGCTCGACCTTGGCAAGGCCCTTCAACTGAGCGTTCGGGGTGTTCTCGCGCTCGGCCTTGACGTAAACCTCCACGCTCTCACGGCCCGCAACGGAACCCTCATTCGTGACGTCCACCGTCACATCGAGGCCGTCGGAGTCTGCCTCATTCGCGCTGACAGCAGCGTTCTTGAAGCCGAACTTCGTGTAGGACAGGCCGTAGCCGAAGGGGTAAAGGGCTTCCTTCTCCATGTAGCGGTAGGTGCGGCCCTTCATGGCGTAGTCGGTAAACTCCGGCAGGTCGCGGTCGCTGTGGTAGAAGGTGACGGGCAGTTTGCCCTGCGGGTTCGTCTCACCGAACAGAGCGCGGGCCACAGCCTCGCCGCCACGGGCACCGGGATACCAGGCTTCGAGAATGGCGCTTGCGTGCTCATCTGCATAGTTGACAGCCAATGCACTGCCGCCCAGCAGAACCAGAACAACAGGCTTGCCGCTCTCAACGCAGGCTTTCAGGACTTCCTCCTGATGGCCGGGGAGCTTCAGGTTCGGCTTGTCGCCGCTGGCGAACTGGTTGCCCTGGTCGCCCTCCTCACCCTCAAGGCCGGCATCCAGACCGAGGACTGCGATAACGACATCGCTCTCCTCGCAGACGCCCTTGACCTCGCTCATCAGCTCGTTGGACTCGGCCAAGCCTTGGATGTTGTCGGCGTAGAGGTGGCAGCCCTGCGAGTAGCGGACTTTCACATCGTCGCCGAGGTAATCTTCAATGCCCTCCAGCACGGTGGTGTAGCGGGAGGCAGTGCCCTCATAGTTGCCCAGCAGCGCCTTGCGACTGTCGGCATTGGGGCCGATGACGCCGACGGTGTGCAGCTTGGACTTGTCCAGCGGCAGCGTGCCGTCGTTCTTCAGCAGCGTCATGATGCTGTCGGCGACTTTCAGGTTCAGGGCCTTCATCTCGGCGCTGTCGACAACGTCGTAGCCAACCTTATTATAAGGAACCTGATCCTCGGCGTCAAACATACCCAGACGCATGCGGGTCACATACAGGCGGGTCAGGCTCTCATCGATCTTCTCTTCGGAAAGCTTGCCCTCGGCGACGGCCTGCTCAAGGTAAACGTAAAGGTCGCCGCAGTTCAGGTCGCAGCCGTTGTTGACGGCCAGTGCGACGGACTCTACAGGGCCGTCCGTGACCATGTGGCCGGTATGGAAGTCCTTGATGGCCCAGCAGTCGGAGGTAACGTGGCCGTCAAAATGCCACTTGTCACGCAGGATATCCTTTAGCAGGGTCTTGCTGCCGCAGCAGGGCTCGCCATTCGTGCGGTTGTACGCACCCATGACGGCCTCGACACCGGCTTCCTTGACCAGTGCGCGGAAGGCGGGCAGGTAGGTCTCCCACAGGTCCTGCTTGGAGACGATGGCGTTAAAGTGGTGGCGGTCGCTTTCGGGGCCAGAGTGTACGGCGAAATGCTTGGCGCAGGCGGCGGCCTGCAGGTAATCGGGATCGTTGCCCTGCATACCCTCAACAAAGCGGACGCCGAGGCGGCTCGTCAGGAACGGATCCTCGCCGTAAGTTTCGTGACCACGGCCCCAGCGGGGATCGCGGAAGATGTTGATGTTGGGGGCCCAGACGGTCAGACCCTTGAAAATGTCACGGTCGCCGTGGGCGCGGCACATATTGTACTTGCCGCGAGCCTCAACGCCGACGGCGTTGCCGACCTGCTCCATCATGTTCTCGTCAAAGGCGGCGGCCATGCCGATGGCCTGGGGGAAGACGGTGGCAGTGCCCGCGCGGCCGACACCGTGGATGCCCTCGCTCCACCAGTTGTAAGCGGGGATGCCCAGACGCTCGATCGCGGGAGCCCAGCTCAGCATCTGGCTGACCTTCTCGTGCAGGGTCATCTGCGCAACGAGGTCGGCCGCACGCTTGCGGTACTCAGCCTCTTTAGCGGGATTCTTGGTTCTCTTCATAATGCTTCCTCCTGTTCTTCCGTGTCCTTTACAGAACGCCGAAGCCTAAAATGGTGAATACTTTGTCCGTGCCCGGCTCCTGCATCTTGATTTCGATGTGGTGCCGCTGCGCGGTTTCTTCCTTTAAGATAATGGCCGCATGGCAGTGGGTCCAACCGGCCTGCCGCGGGTCGTAGGCCGCGACCTCTTTGCCGTCTACCGTGACGACTGCCGCGCCAAACTCCTTGCTGCCCGAATCCTTAAAAACGAGCTGGATGCTGCGGCAGGTGATGTCCATCGTGAACGGCTTGTCGCCCGCGCCCTTCTTCCAGTTGTGGGGGAACTCGGGGGTGTTGACATCCTCGAAGTCGAAGGGCACGCTCTGTAAGTCGGTGTCCGTCTCGGTGAAGCAGCCGGGGTCGATGACCGCGTCAAAGGGGTTCACACTGCGGTCCAGCAGCTTCGTCTCGGCAAAGTCGAAACCGTAGTAGGGGGCGAGCTCTTTCGGGGCAGGCCCTTCCTGCTGCTTGTCCAGCCGGTCCAGCATATACATGAGGCAGTCCCGCATGATGCGGTGCCCGCTGTTGGAGGGATGGAACACATCGTAGAAGTACTGGCGGCGGGTGATGACGCTGCGCTCACCGACACCAACGCGGAACTGCGGGCTGACAGCGTCCAGCACATTGACCATCGGCAGCTCATGCCGCCAACCGATGGGAGCCAAGCGATCCTTCAGGTTCCAGTCGTTGGCAAAAACGCTGAACAGCATCACAACGGCGGGCTCATTGGGGGCTGACCAGATCTTTTGGATCAGGCTCTCGTGCATCAGGCCCTTCGTCTCGTCAGCCTCGTCGTTGACGGCGAACTCGACGATGATCAGATCGGGCTGCACCGCACCGTCGCGGGTGATGTCGCGGTCATAGCGGATGATGCCGAGCTGGCAGGGCGTGCCGCCAACGCCCGCTTTGATGTAGCGGACATGTGCGCCGTGGTCGGGTGTGTACCTTTCGCAGATGGCCTCATAGGTCTTGCGCGCGTAGCACATTTCCTGCGAGGGAACCGCACCCGCGCCCTGTGTGATGGAACCGCCCAGGAAGGCGATCGTCGTGGGCTTGCCATCGCGGCAACACACGCTTGATACGGATGTTGTTGCCGGTGCTCAAGCAGCTGCGGGCGATCATCTCGCTGTAGGCGGGCGTATCGAAAGCCACGGGCGGGTCGGGGTCAACCTCGGGGACTGTGTAGCCGTCATTCAAGTAGAGCTTGACGGTGGCCGTGGCGATGTCCTTCGGTTTGACGAGCTCGAACAGAAATTCCTGCGGCGTCTCGTCGCTGTCGGACCACTGCTGTTCATCCATGACCATGATGTGCTCGGTGCCATCGGTGGTAATCTTCATGCTGTTGCGGCTGCCGCCGCTGCCCAGTTCCCCGGAGAAGCCGAGGGTGAAGGTCACGACCTTGTCGGGCAGGTCGCCGACGATGCTGACGCCGACGCTGTGCACGAGCTTGCGGAAGCCCTTGGCCGTGCGGAGCATTTCCAGAATGTTCTCATCGTCAATGCCGCCGACCATCTTGGCGAAAGTTACAAGGCGGTCACCATTGATATAAACGGGGTGGTGGCCTACGCCGTCATTGCTCGGCAGGCCGCCGACCGGCTTGTCCAGCAGTACATAAAATCCCGGGCGTTTGGCCGTTGGGTCCTTGGGTGCGATCTTGTCCAACACCGTTTGCTTCACTCTTTTCTGAATTGTCTGTGTCTTATGTTTGGTGAGCTCATCACAGGCCAAACATATCATCTGCCGTTATTATACCGCATTCCGAAAATGCACGCTTCTCATTTTTTGCTATGTATCTTATCAATATCTGCTGTTTTTACAGGCTTGTTGATTGTTTTTTGTGCAATGTGCTAGAAAGAAAAACACAGTTTTTGTGCGATTCGAGAAACGAATTGTAACTTTCGTGTCATCATTATGGATAAATGATGCATAATATGCCGCGAATTTTTCCTACCTGCTGCGCTTGTTCGGCATCGCCAAAATTTACACAGCCTGAAAAATAGCACAAAATAAGCATTGCAAAAGCCGAAAGTCCCGAAAACGACGGGGCTTTTCTTGCAATAAGTGGAATGCAGGGGTGCTGTATTTATGTTGCCCTGTTGAAAATCGAGCCCGGTACCCCCTTGATTTTGCCGCTGCAACCTGCTATATTGAGCCAAAACTGAACAACGAAAGGGGCCGATTTATGGCAGCAGTTACCCTGCCCACACACTATCGCAACGTTTTTGCGGAGCAGGGCTATGCGCAGGCGGAGATCGACGCACGCATTGAAAATGCCAATTATGGGAGTGCCATCGACCATCTGAAATACCGGCACGATGAGTTTCATCTGGTTCCCGTTCTGGATGAAAGCAGGAATATAGCTGGAAGAAATTTTATAGAGAACGCACGGACGAAAAATATTTCGGAAATTCATGTACAAATGATGGAGAACGGCAACCGAACAACAGACAGCACAAAAGCACCCCCTGCACCAAAAGCACAATGCTTTCCGGTGCAGGGGGTGTTGTGGTTCAGTTCAGCCGGTCAGCCAAAACCATCAATCTTCGATCGTGATTTTGGTGATGACAGGCATCTGTTTGGGCTTGTTCCAGGTTTCAGGGCCGTAAGTGGGCTGGTTGGCAATGGCGTCCAGCACATCAAAACCGCTCTCCATTTCGCCAAAGGCGGCGTAACGGCCGTCCAGCTTGGCAGCATCCTTGTGAACAACAAAGAACTGCGTGCCGGCGGTATCAAAGTCATCATCGCGCGCCATAGAAAGGGCACCGCGGATATGCTTGAGCGGGTTGTTGACGCCATTTTCCGTAAACTCGCCCTTAATATGCCAATCACTGTCCGTCATGATGTCATTGTCCGGCGAACCGCCCTGAATGACATAATCCTTAACGATGCGGCACCAACACAAACCATCATAAAAACCGCTGCGTGCAGTTTTCACAAAGTTTGCCACGGTGAGGGGGGCATATTCCGGGTACAGCGTAAAAACCATAGTACCAAAGTCCCTGGTTTCAATCGTGCAGCGCATTAGCCGACCTTCACATCCTTGAAGAACAGGTTGCCGGAAGCAGTCATGTAGAAACCGCTGATGTTGTCATGCATCAGGTAGTTGTTGGACTTGTAGTACAGGGGCAGAACAGCGTAATCGTTGGAAACGATAGCGTCAGCCTGCAGGGTCAGCTCAGCAGCCTTGGCCGGATCGTTCTCAGCCTTGACCTGATCAACCAGAGCGTCATAATCGGCGTTGGAATAGAACAGGTTGTTGGAAGAATCGCCGGTCTTGCACAGGGGCAGGAAGCTCATGGGGTTCACGTAGTCAGCGCTCCAGCCCATGGCAGCAACCTGATAGTTGCCTTTCTGAACGTCGTCATAGAAGATGCTCCACTCGTTGGAGGAAACTTCAACATTGATGTTCAGGTTGTTCTTCAGCATTTCAGCCATAGCTTCAACGACCTTCTTGACGGTGTCGTTGTCGTAGTAGCTCAGGGTCAGAGTGGGGAAGCCTTCGCCGTTGGGGTAGCCAGCCTCTGCCAAGGCAGCCTGGGCGCCCTCAACGTCAGCGGTAGCGGACAGGCCAAAGCTTTCGCGGCCTTCGGTGATATCCTTGCCATCAACAGAGTAGCCGGGGGCCAGGAAGCTGTAAGCGGGCTGTGCATCGACCTGCACAACGTTGTCGATGATGGACTGACGGTCGATGGCCAGGCAGATTGCCTTGCGGACCAGAACGTTGTTCACAGGCTCGGCAGAGCAGTTGAAATCATAGTAAACAGTGCCGTAGCTGGGGCTGGTCTGCACACCGGCATTCTCGGCCTTCAGGCGGGCAAAGTCAGAGGAAGGAATGCTGGCAACGCCGTCAACCTCACCGGACTCGTAAGCGGTCAGAGCAGTTGCCTGATCCAGAACGTAGCGGAAGGTGACTTTC
>OMFK01000889.1_pt1 | contig 10135 bp, 8 predicted proteins | sample 1645651 | NCBI WGS metagenome assembly OMFK01 (sample SAMEA103958124, study PRJEB25191) | human gut metagenome | biome: human-associated habitat [ENVO:00009003]; feature: intestine environment [ENVO:2100002]; material: feces | place: Germany | collected 2013/2015
CACGGATAATTCCGGGCCGTGCGCATGCAGCCATTTCCCGCGGACAGAAGCCGCCGCTATAAGGAGAGATGCCATGGTCCACTGCCTGCACCCACAAACACACCGTGAAAAGACCGGAGCTCAAACATGAAAATCAAACGAATTCTCAGCGCGACCCTCGCAGCCGCCATGCTTATGTGCTGCTGCGCCCTCACCGCCTGCGCCTCCAGACCCGCCGCCCCCACTGCCGCAGACTTTGAGGTCCAGCCGGGAGCGTACCGGTATCAGGACATGGGCGGCTTTTTTGTGGAGACGGAGCAGGGGCAATATTACCTGGGCTGGGATCAAATCATCCGCTTCGCCGAGCCGGGCAGCCGGAGCTTCTACCCCCTGTGCAATAAGCCCAACTGCGGACATGGCGGCGAGGACTGCAATGCATACACCGACTATGCATTGGGATACTGGAACGGGCATCTTTACACCACCACCTACGAAGACAACGGTCCGGTAGTACAGCGCATGGATATGGACGGCGCCAACCGTCGGGAGGTGGGGCAGCTGCCGGTTTTGACAGCTGTGGATGGCGCACGGCACGCCAGCGGCGAATTGCTGTTCCACAACGGCTCTCTGTTTTATATGTACGGCGCCATCGAAACGGACCCGGAATGGTCCATGTCTATCTACCAGTTTGACCTGGAAACCGGAAAGGGGCGGTGGTTGTTTCAGGAGGATATCCCGCCGTTCACTTATTTCTGCGGAAGCTCATATGCGAATATTTGCGGGGATGGTTTCTTCTTTATGATGACCAACGGAGTCACCGGTGAGTGTACCTATGCCCTGGGGAACCTGAAAACAGGCCGGGTGGAAGCAACCCTTCCCGGCTGGAGCGATCGCAACAGCCGGGCAATGGAGCAGGACGGCGTTCTGTATTACTTCAAGGCGGATGCCGGCCTGTGTGAATACGACAGGGCCACAGGCGTGGAAACGGTCCGCTTCCCTATGGAGGCTTACACGGCGAACCCCTGCTATACCCGGAACTATATTCTGGTGCGGTCTATGGACACCGAGGACTTTGAGCAATGCACGCTTTGGGTGCTGGACCGGGACTATAACCTGCTGGGAAAGGCCCCGCAGGAAAAGATCGGCAGATGGTTCCCCCAGCCGTATGCCATCACGGCAAACAGCATCTACTTCTGGCTCAACGGAAAGATCACCCACTATATTGACACCAGCGATCTGCCCAATCTGGAGATCCTTCCGATGCCGGATACCAGCAACGCCAGAGTCCACGGCTAACTCACAGTTGACACCGGATAAATCCATCTGCTATAATGGGTTTATCCGATATCGCCCGCCGCAGAAAGGAGTTCTTCTTATGAAACGACGCCTTCTCCCCTCGCTGCTTCTCGCTCTGGCCCTCGCCCTCACCGCCTGCGCCTCCAAACCCGCCGTCCCCACTGCCGCAGACTTCGAGGTCCAGCCAGGGGAATACCGGTATCAGGACGTCGATATTTTCTTCGTGGAAACGGAAAAAGGCAACTACTACATGAACCCGTCGGGGGGTGGATTGATCCACTTTTCCGAGCCCGGCAGCCACGAATTCCACGTTCTGTGCAATAAGCCCAACTGCGGCCACGCCAGCGCAGACTGCAACGCGTTTTTAGAGGTGGCCTTCGGATATTACAACGGTCATCTTTACGGTGTCACGCTTCAGGATCACTTTGAGCTGATCCAGATGGACATGGATGGCACCAATCACCGGGTCATCACCCAACTGCCCGAGCAGAAGGACCTCAGCGGTAATTTCAACGGCGGCGGCAGCTACTTCTTCGACAACGGCTATCTCATCTTCCTGGCATTCCCCTGCACATCGAACCCGGATTATGCGCTGCCGGTCTACAAGATCCAGCTGGAGACCGGGGAGACCACGCAGCTGTTTCAGGAGGATATCCCGATTCACACGGATTGGCCAGCAGACGGTGTGTCCATCAGCAATGGGTACCTCTACTTTCCCCTGCCCCAGACATCCGAGGGCAAGCGCCCGTATGCGGAAGGGAACCTGGAGACCGGGCGTATCGAGCGGGTATTTGAGGACTGGAAGCGGGAAAACAGTTTTATCGTAAACTTTGACAACGTGCTGTACTATCACCGCGCCGGAGTCGGCCTGTGTGAATACGACAAGGCCGCCGGCACGGAGACAGTGAAGGTTCCTATGGATGTATATTACGCTGATGTGTCCTACACCAAGGATTATATTTTCCTTCGGACGCTGGATTCTGCCGATTTCAATCAGTGCGTCCTGCTGGCATACGACAGGGACTATAATCTTCTGGGAAAGCTGGAACTGGAGAAGATCGGTTTGCGGTTTCCCTTCCTGGAATACACCACCGCCAATGCCATTTACCTCTCCACCGACGGCGGGACCATCACCCACTACATCGACCCCCACCACCTGGACCGCCTGGAGCTGATCCAGCTGGTGGACCCCACGGCAAGGAGCCACGGATAATATGGAACTGACCATTCACGCCCTGTCCCATTCCTACGGTGACAAGAAAGCCCTGACGGACTTTACCCACACCTTCACCCCCGGCATTACGGCCCTGCTGGGCCCCAACGGCGCGGGGAAAAGCACCCTCATCCACCTGATCTGCGACCTGCTGCCCCGCCAGACGGGGACCATCGCCTTCGACGGGACGGATATTCTGTCCATGGGACCGGCGTTCCGGCAGGTGCTGGGCTTCATGCCCCAGAGCCAGGGGATGTATGACGACATGACCGCCTGGGAATTTCTGCTGTACATGGCCCAGTTGAAGGGGCTGAGGCCCCGGGCCGCCAGGGAACAGCTTCGGGAGCTGCTGCAGGTGGTGAACCTGTGGGACGCGGCCCACCGCCGGGTCGGCGGCTTTTCCGGCGGCATGCGCCAGCGGGTGATGCTGGCCCAGGCCCTGCTGGGTGCGCCCAAGGTCCTGCTGCTGGATGAACCCACCGCCGGGCTGGACCCGGAGGAGCGGGTGCGCCTGCGGGAATATATCCGGCAGCTGGGCCGGGACAAAATCGTCCTTATCACCACCCACATCACCGGCGACGTGGAATCCATCGCCAGTGAAATTTTACTGCTGCACCATGGCGTCCTGCTGGCGGACGCCCCGGTGGAGGAATTTATCCGCGGCTGCGGCGCGGCCAACCTGGAGGACGCCTATATCCGGCGGCTGCATCCCCATGCGTGAGTGCAGGCGTGTTTTCTCCCGCAGGAGTCTGCTGTGGCTGCTGGTGCTGATGGCGGCGGTGGTGTTTTTCCACCGGGTGGACCATCACAACGCCCCCGGCTTTGCCGCCGCCTATCGGCAGACCGCAGCTCAGCTGGCAGCCAGCCCGGACCCGTCCGCCGCCCTGTCCCAGATGGAGGCGGAGAGCCGCCGCTATATGACGGCCCTGCTCTGGCGCAGCACGGATGACCCTGACCTGCTGGAGCTATACCGGGACCAGGCCCGGCAGGTGCTGGGCGATGATTATGAGACAGCGGCCATGGCATATGATCTCAGTGACCAGGCCCAGGTGGAATTTACCGCCCGGCAGCAGGCCCAGCAGACCCTCCGGCAGCAGCTGGACTACCTGGCGGCGTACCCCGGATATCTGGATACCATCCACGAAAATGCCGCCAACATGCCCACCCTGTCCATTTTCATGGACAGCAGCGCCGGAAAATTCCATGCGGAAAACGTGAAGAAAACGGACCGGGACTTTCCCCGCAGCACGGATGTGTCCCTGACCCTGACGGAGACTGCTGGGCTGGAGAATTTCTTGCAGGACAGTGTGGTGTCCGTGTGCATTCTGCTGTGGATGCTGGTAACGGTACTGCGGCTGACGGAGGAGCGCCGCAGCAGTCTGCGATACCTGGTGTTTGGCAGCCCCCGAGGCCGGACATGGCTGGCCCTGCGCCGGGTGGGGATCCTGGGCCTTTCCGCCGCATTGGGCACAGCCCTTCTGATGCTGACGGGCCTTGTCACCGACAGTCTGCTGTACGGCGGGCTGGGTGACCTGTCCGCCGCCGCCCAGTCCAGCGAAATTTTTCAGAATTTCCCGTACCCGCTGACGCTTCGTCAGGTGCTTTGGGCGTATTACCTGCTAAAAACTCTTGGTATGTGGCTGATGGGATTGCTGCTGTGGCTGATTCTTCAGCTGATCCGCCATTTGCAGACGGCTATGGTGGCCGCCGCCGCATTTCTGGCGGTGGAATACAGTCTGTTCGCCTTTGTGCCGGACAGCTATGCCATCGTGGCCCTTCGGTATATCAACGTGTTTTCCTTCGTCGGTATGGAAAAAACGTTTCTGCACTATCTGAATATCAACCTGCTGGGTCGGGCGGTAAACGGAGCCATGCTGTGTACCGCCCTTCTGCCGGTGCTTTTGGTGCTGGCTGCGGCAGGAGCCGTGGTCTATGCCGGACATCACCGGCCCATAGCAGGAGCCAACCTGTTCCAGCGTCTGGCGGCCCGGCTGCGTCCCGTGTTTTCCCGGGCCTCCGGCCGGCTGACCCTGACGGGGTTCGAGTTCAAGAAAATCCTATGGTATCATAAGGGACTGCTGGTGCTGCTGGTCTTTGCCCTTTGGTGCTTCCGGGCAGCCGCAGCTCCTACGGCGGACGTGTCCCTGTACGACACAGATACCGCCGCCTTCCAGAATGAGTTCCAGGGCCCTGCCACGGAGGACACCCTCCGGGCCATCCGGGCCCGCATAGCGGAGGTGGAAGGCTGGCCGGAGTCCGAGATCCGATCCACCCAGCTGGCGGCTCTGTCCGCCGTGGAGACCGAGGCCCTGGAAAAGCAGGATACCGGCCTGTGGGTGCTGAATCCGGCGCCCATGTTCACTCTGTGCGGCGGCGATGTGGGCGGCAGTCAGCGTATTCCGTCCATGGCGGCACTGCTGACGGTGGCGCTGCTGACGGCAGGCGTCTTCGCCGGAGAGCGGCAGCAGCGAATGCTGCCGCTGCAGACCACGCCCCGGGGCCGCCGCCGGGAGCCTCGCTGCAAGCTGGCCCTGTCTGCCCTGCTGGCGGCGGCGGTATGGTTGACTCTGACCCTGCGGCAGGTGTACCAGGTTTCGTCGTATTACGGCGGCCTGACGGCCCTGTCCGCCCCGCTGCGCAGTGTGACCTATTTTGCAGACCTGGCCGCAGACTGCACCGTGGGACAGTGGCTGGCCGGATGCCTGCTGCTGCGGCTGCTGGTGCTGCTGGCTGCCGCCATGACCGGGTGCCTGCTGTCGAGCCTGTGCCGGACGGTGAACGCTGCCGTGGTGGTATGCTGCGCCGGCCTGGTGGGCCCGGCGGCCCTGGAGCTGGTGGGAGTGCGCGCGGCAGGCATCCTGTCCCTGGCCCGCCTGTGGACGCCTGTTACCTGCTCCTTGTACGTCTATCTCATTCCCCTGGCTCTGCTGGTAGTCTGCCCCCTTCTGTGCGTGCGGCGCAGGCCCAGGGTCTGATCTGTATAATTCAAGCTGCCCTGCGTACAAAGCAGGGCAGCTTCAGCCTGTCAAAGACCCCCTGCTTTCACGCGGCGAAAGCAGGGGGTTCTCTTGCGATATGGGGTGCGCTTATTGGTCCGGGTTGGTGGTGAACAGGCCCACCACGTCCTCCAGGGCCAGGCTCAGGGTGATGGCCTGGGCCTTGGTGCTGGGGCCAGCCTGGGCCATGATGGCCTGCATGATGGCGTTTTTCTCACCGGTGGGGGCCACGATGAAGATCATCTCCCGCTCCTCGGCGATGGACATGCCGAAAAACTTCCCGGCGTCCTCGGCGCCGGTGGAGCGGGTGTGGACAATGGTGCCGCCACGGGCTCCGGCGGAACGGGCCGCCTCCATGACCTTATCGGTGTAGCCCTGGTTGGCGATGGCAACGATCAGCTGATAGGCCGCTTCCTTCATAGTATGGTCCTCCTCAATGTCGATTTCCGGGGCCTTGGAGGGGTCGCCGGAGGTCAGGTAGTTCATGGCGGACTTGCCGCCGATGCTGCTCAGGGGCAGGCAGACGGCGATGCCGCTGCCGGGGGCGGTCAGGTGCATGGTGGACACCAGCTCCTTCACCAGGATCTCCTTGCAGGCGGGCGTCACCACGGAGAACAGCACGGCCTTCTCCGTGGCCTCCAGGCCCAGATAGCTCAGCACATCGTCGCTGGCGGTGCCCCGGCCCAGGGCCGTGAACACCACCGGCGCGCCGAAGGCCCGGTAAAAATCCACAAACCGGCCGGAGCCAACCACCCGGTTGGTGATGGTGATCATAAGATACAGTCGTTTCATTGGGTTTCCTCCTATGCCAGCTCGATGATCTCTTCCACTTCGGCCACGGCCACGGGGGCGGTGCGCTTGATGCGGCGTTTATAGCTGACGCCCAGCAGCTGGATGGTCACCAGGGGGGTCATGGCCACCATGGCCACCACGCCGAAGGCATCGGTGACCACGTTGCCGCCCAGGGCGTCGCAGGCGCCCATGGCAAAGGGCAGCAGGAAGGTGGCGGTCATGGGACCGGAGGCCACGCCGCCGGAGTCGAAGGCGATGGAGGTGAAGATCTTCGGCACCACGAAGGACAGGATCAGACTCAGGGCATAGCCCGGCAACAGGAACCACATGATGGAGATGCCCGTCAGCACCCGGATCATGGCCAGGGCCAGGGACACGGACACGCCGATGGACAGAGCCAGATTCATGGCGCTGGCGGGGATGGAGCCGGCAGTGATCTCCTCCACCTGACGGTTGAGGATGTGGACGGCGGGCTCCGCCGCCACGATGAAGTAGCCGATGACCATGGCGATGGGGATCAGCACCCAGCTGCACTCCAGGGAGGCGATGCTCTGGCCCAGGAAGTTGCCCACGGGCATGAAGCCCACGTTGACGCCGGTCAGGAACAGCACCAGGCCCAGATAGGTATACAGGAAGCCCACGATCATGCTCATGACCTGGCGGCGGTTCAGGCGGCGGGTCAGCAGCTGGAAGATCAGGAAGAACCCGGCAATGGGGGCCAGGGACACCAGAATTTCCTTAAAATACTCCGGCAGAGCGTGGGTATAGGAGCGGAACATCTCCACGGTGTCCTGGGCGTCGGGCACGGTCACCGGGGTGTAGCTGCTGCCGTCGGGCTTGTATAAAAGGCCCAGCAGCAGCACCGTCAGGATGGGGCCGATGGAGCACAGTGCCACCAGACCGAAGCTGTCGCCTCCGGCGTGCTTGTCGTTGCGGACGGCGCTGACGCCCACGCCCAGGGCCATGATAAAGGGCACGGTCATGGGGCCGGTGGTGACGCCGCCGGAGTCGAAGGCGATGGACCAGAAGTCCGGGGACACGAACATGGCCAGGGTGAACACCACTGCATAAAACCCGATGAGCAGATAGGACAGGGGAATGCCCAGCAGGATACGCAGCAGAGCGATGACCAGGAACACGCCCACGCCCAGGGCCACGGACCAGATGATGACGTCGTTTTCAATGGCGGGAACCTGACTGGCCAGAACCTGCAGGTCCGGCTCCGCCACGGTGATGATCACGCCGATCAGGAAGCTGATGGCCACGATGATCCACACCTTCTTGGAGCGGGTGATTTCCTTACCCACGGCCTCGCCCAGGGGGATCATGGACATCTCGGAGCCCAGGGAAAACAGCCCCATGCCCACGATCAGCAGAAGGCTTCCCACCAGGAAGGCCATCATGGCGTTGTTGGACACCGGGGTCACGGTGAAGCACAGCAGCAGGACGATGGCCGTGATGGGCAGCACCGAGGTCAGGGACTCCCGCATGGGCTTGCGGAAAATGGCCAGGACCTGGCCCTTTTCCCGGTGCTTCCGGCGCAGGCGGGCCTGCTGGGTCAACAGATCAGGTTTCTTGCGAGACAACAAACGATTCCTCCTTCATCCATTCCGTTCATCAAAACGATAGCGTACCTGTCCGGGCTGACGGGCAGATACGCAATCTCTACCATTAGTATTTATCATACCATAAATCCCACATTCCGGCAAGAAAGAATCTGTAAAAATTTTGTGAACCTGTGACAAGAGAAAACCCTTGTCAGACGGGTGAAAATCGAAAAAACCGGTCTTTTTTGCAAGATTATTCCCGGCGGGCTGCGAGAAAATATTTGCATCAAGATGAAAAAATATGAAAAATACGCCTTGACAAATGGCGCGGATGGTGCTAATATGCACCCGTCAACGAAAAACCGCCGCACCTGCGGCGAGAAAGGGACTGCGCCATGACGAAGCTGCTCTGCAACAACAGCATGATGATGACCATGATGCACATGTGCGGCATGTGCATGCTTTGCTATGGCAAAAATGGTCATTCTCTTTCATCACCTGCCTGAATGAAGCGTTTGCGGCAGCGGAAGGTCAATGACCTTCCGCTGTTTTTTTGCTGTGCGAAAGCATGGCAGAATAAGAAAGGAGCTGAAAAACCATGCGCCTGATGCCGGGCCTGCTGAACCTGCTGGATGACCGAATGTGGCCCCGGGCCGCCGGACGTTCCATCCATTCTGAAAACCAACCAATCACCGAATTAATGATAACAAGGAGATAATACATCATGAAAAAGACTTCCGTGAAGCTGACGGCGCTGGTTCTGGCGCTGGTCCTGTCCCTGTCCCTGGCCCTGACGGGCTGCGGCTCCAAGAGCACCTCCCTGAAGATCGCCGTTCCCAACGACACCACCAACGAGGCCCGGGCCCTGCTGCTGCTGCAGGAGAACGGCATTATCAAGCTGCGGGACGGCGCAGGCATTACCGCCACCAAGAACGACATTGTGGAGAACCCCTATAACGTGGAGATCGTAGAGGCCGAGGCCGCCCGTCTGCCCGATATGCTGAAGGACGCCGACTACGCCGTTATCAACTCCAACTACGCCATCAACGCCGGGCTGAACCCCGTGAAGGACTCCCTGGCCATCGAGGGCTCCTCCTCCGCCTATGCCAACATCCTGGCCGTGAAGGAGGGCAACGAGAATACCCCCAAGATCCTGGCCCTGAAGGCCGCTCTGGAGAGCCGGCAGGTGGCCAGCTTCATCGAGAGCAAGTATAACGGCTCCGTGGTCAGCACCGTCACCAACCCCGGCAATGGCTATGACGATTCCGTGGATTACGACGCCCTGAAGGGCCAGACCATCACCGTGGCCGCCTCCCCCACGCCTCACGCCGAGATCCTGGAGGTCGCCAAGGAGATCCTGGCCGCCAAGGGCATCACCCTGGACATCCAGGTTTACAACGACTATGTGGTGCCCAACACCGTGGTGGACGACGGTACCCTGGACGCCAACTATTTCCAGCATCTGCCCTATCTGGAGGACTTCAACGCCGAGAACAACACCCACATCGTGTCCGTCAGCGCCATCCATGTGGAGCCCATGGGCCTGTATGGCGGCCTGCAGACCAGCCTGGACGCTCTGAAGGCTTCCAAGTAACCGTTTATCAACAACAGAAGGGGAGGCAGCAGCCTTGATCGAATTACAGCATGTCAGCAAGACCTTTGAAAACGCCGGCGGGCGGGTGGACGCCCTGCGGGACGTGTCCCTGACCATCGCCGACGGGGATATCTATGGCATCATCGGCATGAGCGGCGCAGGCAAGAGCACTCTGGTCCGCTGCATCAATATGCTGGAGCGGCCCACGGAGGGCCGGGTCATCGTCAACGGCCAGCAGCTGGACGCCATGACCCCGGCCCAGCTGCGGGCGGCCCGGCGGGAGATCACCATGATCTTCCAGCGGTTCAACCTGCTGATGCAGCGCACCTGTTTGCAGAACATCTGCTTCCCCATGGAGCTGGCCGGGGTGGGCCGGAAGGAGTCCCAGACCAAGGCCCGGCAGCTGCTGGAGCTGGTGGGCCTGCCGGATAAGGCCCAGGCCTATCCCGCGCAGCTCTCCGGCGGCCAGCAGCAGCGCATTGCCATCGCCCGGGCTCTGGCCACCAATCCCAAGGTGCTGCTGTGCGACGAGGCCACCAGCGCCCTGGATCCCAAAACCACCCGGCAGATCCTGGAGCTGATTCAGGACATCAACCGCAAGCTGGGCATCACCGTGGTGGTCATCACCCACCAGATGAGCGTGGTGGAGGAGATCTGCGACAGCGTGGCTATTCTGGACGGCGGTGTGGTCGTGGAACAGGGCTCGGTACAGGAAATT
>OMFK01000931.1_pt1 | contig 9754 bp, 8 predicted proteins | sample 1645651 | NCBI WGS metagenome assembly OMFK01 (sample SAMEA103958124, study PRJEB25191) | human gut metagenome | biome: human-associated habitat [ENVO:00009003]; feature: intestine environment [ENVO:2100002]; material: feces | place: Germany | collected 2013/2015
AGCTCCTCCAGCTGCCGGGCCAGGTCCTGGGCCTCCGCATCGATCTGGTCTATGCGGTCCGTCAGGGCGTCGGCCTGGGTCCGGAGATTACCGGCCCGCTGCTGGGTGTCTGCCAGCTCCCGGTCCAGCCGCTCCAGGGTCTGTTTATCGTGGCTCAGGCTGTTTTCCAGCACGGCCATGGCGGAGGTCTCCTCCTGGGCGGCGGCGTCCAGCTGGGACACCCGGTCCCGCAGAGCCTCGGCCCGGACATCGTTGTCCCGGATCTTCTCCAGGCTCTCCTCCCCGGCGGCATACACGGCGTCCAGGTCTTCCTGGGCACGCTGGCGGTCCTCCTGGGCGGTCCGCAGATCGGCCTCCAGCTTCAGGGCCCCGGCCCGCAGGGCCTGGAGGTTTTCCAGCCACACGGAGATCTCCAGCACCCGCAGCTCGTCCCGCAGCACCAGGTATTTCTTCGCCGTTTCCGCCTGCTGCCGCAGAGGTTCTACCTGCAGCTCCAGTTCGGCGATCTTGTCGTTGATGCGCACCAGATTCTCCTCCGTGCGCTGGAGCTTCCGCTCAGACTCCTCCTTGCGGTGGCGGAACTTGCTGATGCCCGCCGCCTCCTCGAACACCTCCCGGCGCTCGCCGCTCTTCACGGACAGGATCTCGTCGATCTTGCCCTGGCCAATGATGGAGTAGCCCTCCCGGCCCATGCCGGTGTCCATGAACAGCTCGTTGACGTCCTTGAGCCGCACGGACTGGCGGTTGATATAGTATTCCGACTCCCCGCTGCGGTAATACCGGCGGGTAACGGCCACCTCGCTCTCGTCCCGGGGGAAGATGTGGCCGGTGTTGTCGATGATCAGCGTCACCTGGGCAAAGCCCATCTGGCTGCGCTTTTCCGTGCCGCCGAAGATCACGTCCTCCATTTTGGCGCCCCGGAGCTGGCGGCTGTTCTGCTCGCCCATGACCCACAGGATGGCGTCGGAGATGTTGGACTTGCCGGAGCCGTTGGGGCCCACGATGGCGGTGATGTCTGCGCCGAAATTCAGCACCGTTTTGTCGGGAAAGGATTTGAAGCCCTGAATTTCCAGTGCTTTTAAGTACACGTTTCTGTCACTCCTTCCGCATATCCTGCATATCCCGGATGATGCGGTCAATTTGGCGGGCCACGGCGATGAAATCCTGCTCCGTGTAGCCCTTGGTGGTCATGGCTGCCGTCCCGATGCGGACGCCGGAGGTCTGCTGGGGGGAGCGGGTCTCGTTGGGGACGCAGTTCTTGTTCAGGGTGATGCCGTGGCGGTCCAGTTCATCCTGAACGGCTTTCCCGGTGAGCCCGGTGTCCGTCAGGTCCAGCAGGAACAGGTGATTGTCCGTGCCGCCGGTGACCACCTTGTAGCCCATGGAGATAAATTCATCGCACATGGCGCGGCAGCTGCGGACAACGGCGTGGATGTATTCCCGGAACTCCTCCGTGGAGGCCTCCTCTGCCGTGACGGCCTTTCCGGCGATGACGTGCTGCAGCGCGCCGCCCTGGCAGCCGGGGAACACGGCGCTGTCCACCCGCTTGGCAAGCTCGGGCTTACAGAAGATCAGTCCGCCCCGAGTGCCCCGCAGGGTCTTGTGGGTAGTGGTTGTGATGATGTCTGCCAGGCCGAAGGGGGAGGGGTGGTCCCCGGCGGCCACAAGCCCTGCGATGTGGGCCATGTCCACCATGAAATACGCCCCCGCCTCCCGGGCGGCGTCGGCAAAGGCCGGGAAGTCGATGGTGCGGCTGTAGGCCGAGGCCCCGGCCAGAATCAGCTGGGGGCGGCACTCCCGGGCTTTCCGGCGGACGTCCTCATAGTCGATGAAGCCGTTTTCGTCCACCCCGTAGAACTCCATGTGGAACAGCTTGCCGCTGAAATTCATCGGGGAGCCGTGGGTCAGGTGACCGCCGTTGTTGAGGCTCATGGCCAGAATGGTGTCGCCGGGCTTCAGCACGCTCATATAGGCGGCCAGGTTGGCGGAGGAGCCGCTGTGGGGCTGGACATTGACGTGATAGTCCGTCTGAAAGACGGCCTGCCACTGGTGGGAGCAGTATTCCTCCAGCTCATCCACATACTGGCAGCCGCCGTAGTACCGGCCCCGGTTGCCGGAGGGACGCTGGGCGGGATAGCCCTCGGAATATTTGTTGGTCAGGCAGGAGCCTACGGCCTTCATGACGTTTTCGCTTACGAAGTTTTCGCTGGCGATCAGCTCCACGGTGCTGTTCTGCCGGGCCTGCTCGGCGGCAATGATCTCAAAAACTCTGGATTTCAACGGTGTTCCTCCTCCATAGGACCTACGGGAGGGGCCGCTTCCGCAGCCTGCGGCTCCCGTCCCGCTTGTGTGCATATATAATCAGTTCATGATATCATAAATCCCGGTTTTTTTCAAGAAAAATCGCAGGACGGGAAGCCGTCCTGCGAAAATCGGTTATTCCGCCCATGCCGGGTTATTTTCCGGCGACAGGCATTGGGTGACCCGGGCGAAGGTGTCCCGGTCGGTGTAGTAGGTGTAGGTTTTTCCCTCCGGATTTACGAACCGGACGAATATGCCCTCGCTGCGGTCGGAGCTGTCCGGCAGGTGATAGGGCCACAGCTCCAGCACCGCCCCGTCGCCGTAGTCCAGGCGGAGGCTGTCCTCTTTGGGGACGTCCCGGCTGAAGGTGGCGTTCATGTTGAAGAGCTTCCCGTACAGGGCATAGCCGTTTTCCTGGGTGATGCGCAGGTCCTGGCCGTCCACCCGGGCCCGGAGGGAGGTGAATTTTCCGCTGAAGGCGTAGGTGGTGCTGCTGGAGATGTCGCTCATGCAGCGGATGAACCGGTCATGATCCCGCTGGGGCTTGCTGATGACCAGACCCAGCACCGTCACCAGCGCCGCCGCAAAGGCCAGCGCCACCACCCACATGGGGTGCCACCGCCGCCGGGGCGTCTTCTCCCGGCGCACTGCATCATAAAGACCCATATCGTTCCTCCTATTCTTCGGGCAAGCACCGCACCAGCGTTTGCCATTGCATCCGGTCGGTGTCATACATATAGATTTTTCCGTTGGCTCCCCGGTACCAGACGAACACGCCGGGAACCCATTGGCGGTTGTACCCGTCCCACACGTCCAGGCCCCAGAAGCGCAGGATGCACCCGTCTCCGAACTCCAGCTCCGCGTCCGGCACGGACTTGGGGGCGCTGCTCTGGCGCTTGCCCATGCCGGCGGTGTTCAGCTCCAGATATAGCCGGGAGGCGGGCCCCCGGGCCCGGAATTGCCGCCCGTTCTGCCGGACGTACAGACTTCCCTGCGCCTTGGCATATAGGACGCTTTCCCCCAGCCCGCTTATAAAATGGCGGTACTGCCGCTGTAAATGGGCGGCCCATAGAATGGGAAAAAATGCCAGCAACACCAGGGTCAGTGCGATGGCTATGCAGGCAAGCAGCCTGGGATCCCGTTTCCGGGGCCGGGGCGTGCGAACGGCATCGTACAGAGGCATGGCGTGGTCCTCCTGTTTTTTCCCTATTATACAGGCTGCCCCGCCTCTTGTCCAGCAAAACAAAGTTGCGCCGCCTTTTGGGCAGCGCAACTTTTACTTTACAGGTTACTTTTTGAAGCTGTCCTTCAGGGACACGCTGCGGTTGAACACCAGGTGGTCCGCCGTGCAGTCCCGGTTATCCATGCAGAAATAGCCCGTGCGCATGAACTGGAAAGTGGGGGCGTTGATGCCGGTGCGGTTTTCCACCCGGTCGAAGTCCCGGGCCACGTCCACCATGGCCCGCTCCACCTTGCAGCCCTCCAGCACCATCAGGGAGTCGGGATTCAGGCAGTTCAGGAAGTCCTTGTCCGGGCCGTCGGGCTGTGGATCGGAGAACAGGTTGTCGTACAGCCGCACCTCTGCGTCCACGCAGTTTTCGGCGTCCACCCAGTGCAGCGTGGCGCCCTTGACCTTGCGGCCGTCGGCGGGATCGCCGCCCCGGCTGTCGGGGTCATATGTGCACAGGATCTCCACGATCTGGCCGTTTTCATCCTTGACGCAGCCGGTGCACTTCACCAGGTACGCGCCCTTCAGGCGGCACTCGGGGCCGTCGGGATACAGGCGCTTATACTTGGGAATGGGGGTCTCCAGGAAGTCCTCATGCTCGATCCACAGGTGGCGGCTGAAGGTGATCTCGTGGGTGCCCTGGCTGGGGTCGGTGGGGTTGTTCTCCACGGTGAAGGTTTCGCTCTGCCCCTGGGGATAGTTGGTAACGGTGAGCTTCACCGGGTGCAGCACCGCCATGGTCCGCTGGGCGGAGCCGTTCAGGTCCTCCCGCAGGCAGTGCTCCAGGAAGCCGTATTCCACGGTGTTGGGGGACTTGGCCACGCCGATGCGCTCGCAGAAGCTGCGGATAGAGGCGGCGGTATAGCCCCGGCGGCGCAGGCCGCACAGGGTGGGCATCCGGGGATCGTCCCAGCCGGAGACATAGTGCTCCTCCACCAGCCTGCGGAGCTTCCGCTTGCTCATGACGGTGTGGTCGATGCCCAGCCGGGCAAATTCGATCTGCCGGGGCTTGTGATAGGGGATGGACACGTTGCTGACCACCCAGTCATACAGGGGCCGGTGGGACTCAAACTCCAGGGAGCACAGGCTGTGGGTGATGCCCTCCAGGGCGTCCTGGATGGGGTGGGCGAAGTCGTACATGGGGAAGATGCACCACTTGGTGCCCTGGCGGTGATGCTCGATATACCGGATGCGGTAGAGCACCGGGTCCCGCATGTTGAAGTTGCCGCTGGCCAGGTCGATCTTGGCCCGCAGGGTCATTTTCCCCTCCTCCACCTGGCCGTTTTTCATCATTTCAAACAGCCGCAGGTTCTCCTCGATGGGCCGGTCCCGGTAGGGGGACGTGGCGGGGATGCCGATGTCGCCGCGGTTGGCCTTGAACTCCTCCGGCGTCAGCTCGCAGACATAGGCCAGCCCCTTTTTGATGAGCTCCACGGCGTATTCATAGTCCTTTTCAAAATAGTCGGACCCGTAGAAGAACCGGTCGCCCCAGTCAAAGCCCAGCCAGCGGATGTCCTGCTGGATGGCGTCCACATACTCGGTGTCCTCCTTGGCGGGGTTGGTGTCGTCCATGCGGAGGTTGCACAGGCCATGGTATCGCTCGGCGGTGCCGAAGTCGATGCACAGGGCCTTGCAGTGGCCGATGTGCAGATAGCCGTTGGGCTCCGGCGGGAAACGGGTGTGAACGGTCAGTCCCTGGAACCGGCCACCCTCTGCGATGTCCTCGTCGATAAAGTTCAGAATAAAGTTTTTGCTCTCGGCACTCTCCTCCATCAGAGGGGCCTTCCCTTCCTCGGTCATTGTCTCACACTCCTTGTTCGGTCGTAATCCCGTGTTTTCACACTGAACTTATATTATACGGTTCCCGTCCTCTGATTGCAAGAGCTTTTGAAGGGGCGGGACAACTTTTTTTGCGGAGGGCGGGATCATTATTTTTTTTGGAGGACAGGCCCTTCAGGCGCTTGACAACGGCCGGATCTGTGGTAAAATACAGAACGTCAAAGGCAATGATGAGAAGAATCTGCCGCAGAGTGCGCCGCAAGCGAGGCGGGAAAGGGTGTGAGCCCGCCGGGTCACAGGGCAGAGGGCCGTCTCCGAGCCGGCGGCGACGAGCCGCACGCCCCATCCCCGTTACCGGATGACTGAGACGACGGCTGCGGCCGTTAATTAGGGTGGTACCGTGAAGCATCGCTTCGCCCCTATGTGGGGCGGGGCGTTTTTGTTTTTTCGGGTCCGCCGACTCATCCCCGGAGGCAGCCTATGAGCTATCAAATCATCGACATGACCAACGACCCCCGCAGCGGACAGTTTGCCTATTTCCGGCAGATGCTCTTTCCCTTTGCCGGGGTCACGGCGGAGGTGGACATCACGGACTTTGCCGCCCGGCGGCAGGGGAGGCCCTTTTTCCTGAGCCTGCTGTATGCCGTGACCCGGGCCGCCAATGCCGTGCCGCAGCTGCGCCGCCGCATCCTGCCGGACGGCAGCGTGGCGGAATACGACTGGTGTCCCCCGTCCTACACCGCTATGAAGCCCGACGGCGTGTATGTGTACTGCTCGGTGGAGGAGCGTCTGCCGTATGCCGAATTTGTGGACCTGGGCCGGCGGCGGCAGCGGGAGGTGCTGCAGCGGGGCACCCTCACCGAGGACGGCGACCCCCTGAGCTTTTTCTTCGTATCCAGCCTGCCCTGGCTGCACTATTCCCAGCTGGAGCACCCTGCCGTCAGCGCAGACGACTCCAATCCCCGCATCAGCTGGGGCAAGGCCCTCACCGCAGGCGGGCGCACCACTCTGCCGGTGTCCCTGTATGTGAACCACGCCCTGGCGGACGGGCTGCATATCTCGCAGTTTTTCGCCAATCTGGAGAAGGAACTGCGGGACCTGACCCGCCAATGGAATCCGGAATCTGAAAATTGATCATAAAAAGGAGTAATGAACCATGTCCCATCCCTATCACGGCCTGAACGAGCTGCGGGAAATGTTCCTGAAGTTCTTTGAAACCAAAGGCCACCTGCGTCTGCCCAGCTTTTCCCTGGTACCCCAGAACGACAAGTCCATCCTGCTGATCAACGCCGGTATGACCCCCATGAAGCCCTGGTTCAAGGGCGAGGAGGAGCCGCCCTGCCACCGGGTGTGCACCTGTCAGAAGTGCATCCGCACCGGCGATATCGACAACGTGGGCAAAACCGCCCGCCACGGCACCTACTTCGAGATGCTGGGCAACTTCTCCTTCGGCGACTATTTCAAGCATGAGGCCATTGCCTGGAGCTGGGAATTTCTGACCAGCCCCCAGTGGGTGGGCCTGGAGGCCGACCGGCTGTATCCCTCCATCTATCTGGACGACGACGAGGCCTTCGACATCTGGAACAAGGAGATCGGCATCCCCAAGGAGCGGATCTTCCGCTTCGGCAAGGAGGACAACTTCTGGGAGCACGGCTCCGGCCCCTGCGGCCCCTGCTCCGAGATCTATTATGACCGCGGGCCGGAGTTCGGCTGCGGCAAGCCCGGGTGCACCGTGGGCTGCGACTGCGACCGGTATATCGAGATCTGGAACATCGTCTTCTCCCAGTTCGACAACGACGGCGAGGGCCACTACACCGAGCTGAAGCAGAAGAACATCGACACCGGTATGGGTCTGGAGCGTCTGGCCTGCGTGTGCCAGAATGTGGACAGCCTGTTCGATGTGGACACTGTGATGAACATCACCCACAAGGTGTCCCAGCTGACCGGGGCCCACTACGGCGAGACGGAGAAGCGGGACGTGTCCCTGCGGGTCATCACCGACCACATCCGCTCCGCCACCTTCATGATCTGCGACGGCATCCTGCCCTCCAACGAGGGCCGGGGCTATGTGCTGCGGCGTCTGCTGCGCCGGGCCGCCCGCCATGGGAAGCTCTTGGGCGTCAACGATCCCTTCCTGTATCAGGTGGTGGACACCGTGATCCATGAAAACCAGGGACAGTATCCCGATCTGCGGGAAAAGCAGACGTATATCACCAAGGTCATCCGCACCGAGGAGGAGAACTTCGGCCGCACCATCGACGGCGGCATGAAGATCTTCGCCGACCTGCTGGCGGAGCACCAGGCCAAGGGCGAGAAGGTGTTTTCCGGCGCCGACGCCTTCCGGCTGTATGATACCTTCGGCTTCCCCATCGACCTGACGGCGGAAATGGTGGCCGAGCAGGGCATGACCGTGGACGAGGAGAGCTTCCGCCAGCTGATGCAGGAGCAGAAGCAGCGGGCCCGTGAGGCCCGGAAGGCTCTGGGCGACCTGGGCTGGGCCGGTGTGGAGTTCGGCAAGGACATCCCCGCCACGGAGTTCGTGGGCTATGACCACGACGAGTTCGACGCCACGGTGGTGGCCCTGGTGGCCGAGGACGAGCTGCGGGGCGAGATCCCCGCCGGGTCCGACGCCGTGGTGGTGCTGGACCGGTCCCCGTTCTATGCGGAGATGGGCGGCCAGGCGGCCGACCACGGCACCATCAGCGCAGACGGCATTCTGTTCACCGTGTCCGACGTGCAGAAGAACAAGGGCGGCAAGTTCATGCACTATGGCCGCCTGACGGAGGGCACCCTCCATGTGGGCGACACCGTCCACGCCGCCATTGATACCGAGCGCCGCAAGGCCATCCGCCGGGCCCACAGCACCACCCACCTGCTGGATGCGGCCCTGAAGAAGGTGCTGGGCGAGCACGTGCACCAGGCGGGCTCCCTGGTGGAGCCGGACCGTCTGCGCTTCGACTTCACTCACTTCGAGGCCATCACCCCGGAGGAGCTGCATCAGGTGGAGGAGCTGGTCAATGACGCCATTCTGGAGGGCTATCCCGTGGTGACGGAGGTCCTGCCCATCGAGGAGGCCAAGAAGAAGGGAGCCGTGGCCATGTTCGGCGAAAAGTACGGCGACACCGTCCGGGTGGTGGAGATGGGTGATGTGTCCATCGAGTTCTGCGGCGGTACCCATGTGGACAACACCGCCAAGGCCGGTCCCTTCCGGGTGAAATCCGAGACCAGCGTGGCCTCCGGCGTGCGCCGGATCGAGGCCACCTGCGGCAAGCTGACGCTGCAGAGCATGGAGCGCAGCCAGGGCGTGCTGCACAAGGCGGCCCAGTTCCTGAAAACCGCCCCCGCCTCCCTGTTGGAGCGCATGGAGCAGCAGGCCAGCGAGATGAAGCAGCTGCGCCAGACTCTGGACAAGCTGAAGTCCGAGGCGTCCCTGGGCGAGGCCAAGCAGTTCCTGGCCTCCGCCAAAACCGTGAAGGGCCTGCATGTGATCACCACCACCCGCACCGGCATGGACACCGCCGCCATGCGCACCATGGGCGACTTCCTGCGGGATAAGGACCCCAGCGTTGTGGCGGTCATTGCCAGCATCAACGGCGAAAAGGTATCCTTCCTGGCCGTGTGCGGCAAGGAGGCCGTGGCCCGGGGCATCAAGGCCGGCGACCTGGTCCGGGCCGTGTCCGCCGTGTGCGGCGGCAAGGGCGGAGGCAAGCCAGATTCCGCTATGGGCGGCGGCACCGAATTGCTGAAGGTGGACGACGCCCTGGCCTCCGTGGACGATTTTGTGTCGGAAAAGCTCTCCTGAAGCCGGGAGAGTGGAAATAACGAAAGGAGCATGACTATGCGAGACGACAACTGCCTGTTCTGCAAAATTGTCGGCGGGGATATCCCCTCCAACAAGCTGTATGAAGACGAGCTGTGCTACGCCTTTTACGACATCGCGCCTCAGGCCCCCACGCACTTCCTGGTGATCCCCAAGGAGCACATCGGCTCCGTGGCGGAGGTAAACGGCGGCAACAGCGCCGTGGTGGCCCACATCTTTGAGGTCATCGCCCGGCTATGCCGGGAGCAGGGGCTGGAGAGCTACCGCGTGGTGTCCAACATCGGCGAGCAGGCCGGTCAGAGCGTGCATCACCTGCACTTCCATGTGCTGTCCGGCCGGGATATGACCTGGCCTCCGGGCTAAGGGACATGAAAAAGGCCTGTATCCTGCTGGCCAGTCCCCGGAAGCAGGGCAACACCGCCGCGCTGACGGCGCCCTTTGCGGCGGAGCTGGACCGGCTGGTATACGGAATGAACAAGTATTACGGCCGGGAGAAGGGGCCGTCCCTGTGGGAGGGCAAGCCCGTGGCCCTGATCGCCACCTGCGGCTATCCCGTGGAAAAGGGCGCGGACCTTTGGGAGGCCGGGATGCAGCGTCACTGCGAGCACTCCCGTCTGCGGCCACTG
>OMFK01000933.1_pt1 | contig 9714 bp, 3 predicted proteins | sample 1645651 | NCBI WGS metagenome assembly OMFK01 (sample SAMEA103958124, study PRJEB25191) | human gut metagenome | biome: human-associated habitat [ENVO:00009003]; feature: intestine environment [ENVO:2100002]; material: feces | place: Germany | collected 2013/2015
CTCGATATTCTCCCAAATCTTCTGGGCGTCCAGACGCTTCTTGGACAGCTCGGCATAGCCTTCCACATCGTTGACGCGGACAACATAGGTCTCGACCTCGTCGCCCACTTTCACGATATCCTCGGGCTTCGCGCTGGGATCGTCGCTCAGCTCGCTGAGCTTGATGTAAGCATACTGCTTAGCGCCAACATCCACCTGAACCTCGGTGGGGGTGATGGCGGTGACCAGGATCAGCTTGCCGTCGGGCCGGTCCGCCCGGTCCCGCAGCAGGCGGTAGTCGATCTTGGCCTTATACCGGCCGTACTGCTCCAGATACTGGGGGTCGATGCCGCAGGCGGCGGCAATGCCGCCGATGGGCAGAGGCGCGGCCTGCTGGGCGATCTGAATGTCTGTCATGTGGCTTCTCCTTCCGTTTTCCCTTATTTCCCTATCCCGGCCCCGAAGGGCCTGTGGGATCTATTATACGGGATAGGCGGCGGGTTGTCACCAGGAAATTGTCCCGCGGCGAAAAATCCCGCCGGGAATCCGAAAAAATCGGGCTCCCAGCGGGGTTTTATGTTGACAAAGGGGCCGCGCCTGTGGTACAATAAGACGCTATATCGAGAAAATGGGGCCTGATGCCCCATTTCAATCTGCTGTTATGATACCAGCTTTCCTCCGAAATTACAAGTGGAACGGCGCGAAAACAAACAACTCGCCCCCGCGTGTCAAATCGGCGGAGAGCCGTTCCCTGAGGAAAAGCACGGAGAAAATGCGAAAAGAAAGGCGTGAGTATTGAAGATGGCCAAGGACAAGTATTATGGCAAGACCCTGCGCAAGAACTTTGCCAGACACGAAGAGGTCATGGCGATGCCCAACCTGCTGGAGATCCAGAAGAAATCCTATCAGTGGTTCCTGGACACCGGCCTGCGGGAGGTTTTTGCCGACGTGGCCTCCATCGGCGACTATGCCGGCAACCTGGAGCTGAGCTTCATCGACTACAGCATGGACGAAAAGCCCAAGTACGACGTGGAGGAGTGCAAGGCCCGGGACGCCACCTATGCCGCCCCCATGAAGGTCAGCGTCCGCCTGCACAATAAGGAGACGGGCGAAATCAAGGAGCAGGAGATCTTCATGGGCGATTTCCCCCTGATGACCCATGGCGGCACCTTCGTCATCAACGGCGCCGAGCGCGTGGTGGTCAGCCAGATCGTCCGCTCCCCCGGCATCTACTACGGCAAGGAGATCGACCTGAAAACCGACCTGCCTCTGCTGACGTCCACCGTGATCCCCTACCGCGGCGCCTGGCTGGAGTATGAAACCGACAGCAGCGAGGTGTTCTGGGTCCGCATCGACAAGAACCGCAAGCTGCCCATCACCTGCCTGATCCGGGCCCTAGGCCTGAAAACCGACGCGGAGATCCTGGACCGCTTCGGCGACGACCCCCGCATCGTGGCCACCATGGAAAAGGACACCTGCAAGTCCTATGAGGAGGCCATGCTGGAGATCTACCGCAAGCAGCGCCCCGGCGAGCCCCCCACGCTGGACTCCGCCGAGAACCTGATGCAGGGCCTGTTCTTCGACCCCCGGCGGTATGACCTGAGCACCGTGGGCCGGTATAAGTTCAACAAGAAGCTGACCCTGTGGACCCAGGCCAAGGGCCAGAAGCTGGCCGAGCCCGTGGCCGACCCCGCCACCGGCGAGCTTCTGCTGGAGGAGGGCCACGTCCTCTCCGGCGACGACTGCCGCACCCTGGACGCCATCGGCGTGGGTATGGTGAAGGTCCGGCTGGAAAACGGCGAGGTCATCCGCATTTTCACCAACCGCATGTGCGACATGAGCCGCTATGTGGACTTTGACCCCAAGACGTCGTGCGGCATCAAGGAGCGGGTGCGCTTCGACGTGCTGCAGGAGCTGCTGAGTCAGTATCAGGGCGAGGAGCTTATCGAGCAGTGCCGCCTGCAGGCGGACCGCCTGGTGCCCAAGCACATCATCGTGGACGACATCCTCACCTCCATCAACTATATGAACGTCCTGGCCCACGGCCTGGTGCAGAAGGACGACATTGACCATCTGGGCAACCGCCGCCTGCGCTGCGTGGGCGAGCTGCTGCAGAACCAGTTCCGCATCGGCTTTAGCCGCATGGAGCGGGTCATCCGGGAGCGGATGACCATCCAGGACCTGGACATCGTCACCCCCCAGAGCCTGATCAACATCCGGCCCGTCACCGCCGCCATCAAGGAGTTCTTCGGCTCCAGCCCCCTGAGCCAGTTCATGGACCAGACCAACCCCCTGGCCGAGCTGACCCACAAGCGGCGTCTGTCCGCCCTGGGCCCCGGCGGTCTGAGCCGGGAGCGGGCCAACATGGAGGTCCGCGACGTGCACTACAGCCACTATGGCCGTATGTGCCCCATCGAGACGCCTGAAGGCCCCAACATCGGCCTGATCTCCTATCTGGCCACCTATGCCCGGGTCAATGAATACGGCTTCATCGAGGCCCCCTTCCGCCGGGTGGACCGGCCCTCCGGCCGCGTCACCGACGAGATCACCTATATGACCGCCGACGTGGAGGATCAGTATGTGGTCTGCCAGGCCGCCGAGCCGGTGGACGAGAACGGCTGCCTGATCGGCCCCCGTATCACCTGCCGCCACCAGGACGAGACCATCCAGGTGGAGCCGGAATACGTGGACTATATGGACATCTCCCCCCGTATGATGGTGTCCATCGCCACGGCCATGATCCCCTTCCTGCCCAACGACGACGCCAACCGCGCCCTGATGGGCGCCAACATGCAGCGGCAGGCCGTGCCTCTGCTGCGGCCGGAGGCCCCCATCGTGGGCACCGGTATGGAGCACAAGATCTGCCTGGATTCCGAGGTGGTGGTGCTGGCCGAGGGCGACGGCGTGGTCACCAAGGTGGACGCCACCAACGTGTCCGTCAAGTATGACAGCGGCGAGACCAAGGACTATAAGCTCATCAAGTTCCTGCGCTCCAACCACGGCACCTGCATCAACCAGAAGCCCATCGTTTCCGTGGGCGAGCGGGTCCACGGCGGCGACGATCCCACGGTGCTGGCCGACGGCCCCGCCACCGATCAGGGCGAGATCGCCCTGGGCCGCAACATCCTGGTGGGATTCATGACCTGGGAGGGCTATAACTACGAGGACGCCGTGCTGCTCAACGAGCGGCTGGTGAAGGAGGACGTTTACACCTCCATCCATATCGAGGAATACGAAATCGACGCCCGCGACACCAAGCTGGGGCCCGAGGAGATCACCCGGGATATCCCCAACGTGGGCGAGGACGCCCTGAAGGACCTGGACGAGCGCGGCATCATCCGCGTGGGCGCCGAGGTCCACGCAGGCGACATCCTGGTGGGCAAGGTCACCCCCAAGGGCGAGACCGATCTGACCGCCGAGGAGCGGCTCCTGCGGGCCATCTTCGGCGAAAAGGCCCGGGAGGTCCGGGACACCTCCCTGAAGGTGCCCCACGGCGAAAGCGGCATCATCGTGGACGCCAAGGTGTTCACCCGGGAGGCCGGCGACGAGCTGGGGCCGGGTGTGAACCAGGTGGTCCGTGTGTATATCGCCCAGCGGCGCAAGATCCAGCCCGGCGACAAGATGGCCGGCCGCCACGGCAACAAGGGCGTGGTGTCCCGGGTCCTGCCCCAGGAGGATATGCCCTTCCTGCCCGACGGCACCCCCCTGGACATCGTGCTGAACCCCCTGGGCGTGCCCTCCCGTATGAACATCGGCCAGGTGCTGGAGGTCCATCTGGGCTACGCCGCCAAGACTCTGGGCTGGAAGGTGGCCACCCCCATTTTCGACGGCGCCACCGATAAGGACATCACCGAGGCCCTGACCCAGGCGGGTCTGGACCCCCAGGGCAAGAGCTGGCTGTATGACGGACGCACCGGCGAGCGGTTCGACAACAAGGTCACCGTGGGCTACGTGTACTTCCTGAAGCTGCACCACCTGGTGGACGATAAGATCCACGCCCGCTCCACCGGCCCCTACTCCCTGGTGACCCAGCAGCCCCTGGGCGGCAAGGCCCAGTTCGGCGGCCAGCGCTTCGGCGAGATGGAAGTCTGGGCACTGGAGGCCTACGGCGCGGCCTATACCCTGCAGGAGATCCTGACGGTGAAGTCCGACGACGTCACCGGCCGCGTGCAGACCTACGAGGCCATTGTCAAGGGCCACAACGTGCCCACCCCCGGCGTGCCCGAGTCCTTCAAGGTGCTGGTGAAGGAGCTGCAGTCCCTGTGCCTGGATATCCAGGTGCTGGACGAGGACGGCAACCAGATCGAGCTGAAGGAGGACGAGAACGCCCCGGATTCCTTCAACCTGGCCCGGATGGACGCCGAGGACGACCGCCGCAGCCGCTGCGCCGACGAGAGCGAGCTGGCGGACGCAGGCTTCGACTATGTGCCCGAGGAGGAGGTAGAGGCCTCCTACAACGGCGCGGACGACGAATTTTAAGGAATAGGAGGAGCATAGAGCATGAGTTATCCCACTTTTGACGCCATTAAAATCGGAATCGCTTCTCCGGAAATGATTCGCGAGTGGTCCTACGGCGAGGTGAAGAAGCCCGAGACCATCAACTACCGCACCCTGAAGCCCGAGCGGGACGGCCTGTTCTGCGAGCGGATCTTCGGGCCCACCAAGGACTGGGAGTGCCACTGCGGCAAGTATAAGAAGATCAGCTTCAAGGGCAAGATCTGCGACCGCTGCGGCGTGGAGGTCACCCGGGCCAAGGTGCGCCGGGAGCGCATGGGCCACATCGAGCTGGCCACCCCCGTCAGCCATATCTGGTATTTCAAGGGCATCCCCTCCCGGATGGGCCTGCTGCTGGACATCAGCCCCCGTATCCTGGAGAAGGTCCTGTACTTCGCGGCGTATATCGTCACCGATCCCGGCGAGACTCCCCTGCTGCGCAACCAGCTGCTGTCCGAGAAGGAATACCGGGACATGCGGGAGAAGTATGAGGACGATTTCGACGCCGGCATGGGCGCCGAGGCCGTGAAGAAGCTCCTGCAGCAGATCGACCTGGAGGAGCTCAGCGCCCAGCTCCACGCGGAGCTGAAAACCGTCACCGGCCAGAAGAAGGCCCGGGTGGTGAAGCGCCTGGAGGTGGTGGACGCCTTCCGCCTGTCCGGCAACAAGCCGGAGTGGATGGTCATCGACGTGCTGCCGGTGATTCCCCCGGAGCTTCGGCCCATGGTCCAGCTGGACGGCGGCCGGTTCGCCACCTCCGACCTCAACGACCTGTATCGCCGGGTCATCAACCGCAACAACCGCCTCAAGCGCCTGATGGAGCTCAGCGCCCCGGACATCATCGTCCGCAACGAAAAGCGCATGCTCCAGGAGGCCGTGGACGCCCTCATCGACAACGGCCGCCGGGGCCGCCCCGTCACCGGTGCCAACAACCGGGCGCTGAAATCTCTCAGCGATATGCTCAAGGGCAAGCAGGGCCGCTTCCGCCAGAACCTGCTGGGCAAGCGCGTGGACTATTCCGGCCGCTCCGTTATCTGCGTGGGCCCCGAGCTGAAGATCTATCAGTGCGGCGTGCCCAAGGAGATGGCCCTGGAGCTGTTCCGCCCCTTCATCATGAAGAAGCTGGTGGAGGACGGCTCCGCCAACAACATCAAGTCCGCCAAGCGCATGGTGGACAAGGGCGTCACCGAGGTGTGGGACGCTCTGGACGTGATCATCAAGGACCACCCCGTGATGCTCAACCGCGCGCCTACCCTGCACCGCCTGGGCATCCAGGCCTTTGAGCCGGTGCTGGTGGAGGGCCGCGCCCTGAAGTTGCACCCCCTGAACTGCACCGCCTTCAACGCCGACTTCGACGGCGACCAGATGGCCATCCACGTCCCCCTGTCTGCCGAGGCCCAGGCCGAGGCCCGCCTGCTGATGCTGTCCGCCAACAACCTCCTGCGGCCCCAGGACGGCGGCCCCGTCACCGTTCCTACCCAGGATATGGTGCTGGGCTCCTACTACCTGACCTTCGAGCGGTTTGAAAACGGCGTCAGCCAGATGGACAACGACGAATACTGGTCCCAGGGCGTGGACTTCTCCCTGGCCGGCAAGAGCTATGACGAGCTCACCGACCAGGAGCGGGCCAACGTCCACATGAACATCTATCGCGACGAGGACGAGGTGCTCATGGCCTATAACGAGCACATCATCGGCGTGCACCAGCCCGTGTGGATCCGCGTCACCAAGGAAGTGAACGGCGAAAAGCTGTCCCATGTGGTCCGGGCCACCGCCGGCCGCATCATCTTCAACCGCAACATCCCCCAGGATCTGGGCTTTGTGAAGCGGTACAACGACGACGGCACCCGTTCCGAGCACTTCTTCGACTATGAGATCACCGAGACCTGCGGCAAGAAGCTGTTGGGCAAGATCGTGGACCGCACCATCAAGCAGTACGGCTTCACCACCGCCGCCGAGGTGCTGGACAACATCAAGGCCACGGGCTATAAATACTCCACCCGGGGCTCCATCACCATCTCCATCGCGGACATGACCGTCCCCGAGAAGAAGTACGAGCTGATCCGGGAGACCGAACAGCGGGTGGTGGACATCGAGGACCAGTACAACATGGGCTTCATCACCGACGAGGAGCGCTATAAGCTGGTGGTCCGCGAGTGGGAAAAGACCACCAACGACGTTACCGATGCTCTGACCGCCAGCCTGGACCGCTACAACCCCATCTTCATGATGGCGGACTCCGGCGCCCGCGGTTCCATGAAGCAGATCCGCCAGCTGACCGGTATGCGCGGCCTGATGGCCAACACCGCCGGTAAGACCATCGAGATCCCCATCAAGGCCAACTTCCGCGAGGGTATGTCCGTGCTGGACTACTTCACCTCCTCCCGAGGCGCCCGGAAGGGCTTGGCCGATACCGCTCTGCGTACCGCCGACTCCGGTTACCTGACCCGCCGCATGGTGGACGTGTGCCAGGATGTCATCATCCGCGAGGACGACTGCGGCGTGCAGAAGGGCATTCTGGTGTCCGAGATCAGCGAAAACGGCCAGGTCATCGAGAAGTTCTCCGAGCGCATCCGGGGCCGGTTCCCGGTCCGCGATATCCTGAAGCCCGGCACCGATGAGGTGCTGATCTCCAAGGATCACATGATGACCGAGAGCGACGCCGCCCTGCTGGAGAGCTTCGACATTCACTCCGCCGAGATCCGCACCGTGCTGACCTGCAAGGCCCACAGCGGCATCTGCGCCAAGTGCTACGGCATGAACCTGGCCACCTCCAAGCCCGTGGGCCCCGGCGAGGCCGTCGGTATCATCGCAGCCCAGTCCATCGGCGAGCCCGGTACCCAGCTGACCATGCGTACCTTCCACACCGGCGGCGTGGCCGGCGGCGACATCACCCAGGGTCTTCCCCGAGTGGAGGAGCTGTTCGAGGCCCGCAAGCCCAAGAAGATGGCCACTCTGGCCGAGATCGGCGGCAAGGTCCGCTTCGAGGAGGCCACCAAGGGCAGTCTGCTGAACATCATCGTCACCGCCGATGACGGCGACACCCGCACCTATTCCGTGCCCCACACCGGCCTGCAGGTCCGTGACGGCGACGTCATCGAAAAGGGCAAACAGCTGCAGGACGGCGCTCTGAACCCCCACGACGTGCTGCGGATCCGCGGCGCCTCCGCCGTGCACAACTACCTGATCCAGGAGGTCCTGAAGGTGTACCGCCAGCAGGGCGTGGACATCAACGATAAGCACATCGAGGTCATCGTGCGCCAGATGATGCGCAAGGTCCGGGTGGAGGACGCCAACGACACCGGCCTGCTGTCCGGCGCCATGGCCGACGTCCTGGAGGTGGAGGACGAGAACGAGCGCGTCCGCCAGCGCATCGCCAACGGCGAGGTCCGGGAGGACGGCGAGCCTCTGCAGGAGGCCACCTATACCCAGCTTCTGATGGGCATCACCAAGGCCTCCCTGGCCACGGATTCCTTCCTGTCCGCCGCGTCCTTCCAGGAGACCACCAAGGTCCTCACCGAGGCCGCCATCAAGGGCAAGGTGGACCACCTGGTGGGCCTGAAGGAGAACGTCATCATCGGCAAGCTGATCCCCGCCGGCACCGGCCTGAGCGCCTATCGGCACTTCGCCGAGGAGCTGGTCCCCGTGACGGAGGAGGAGCTCCAGGAGGAGCAGTCCGAAGAGCAGACCACCGGCGTGGAGGCCCTGCAGGAGGACGCCGCCCAGGTGCTGGAGGAGACTCCCGGCCAGGACGACCAGCCCCAGGACGAGCAGGAGTAACCATCCCCCGGCGCAGATCGGCGGAATAGCCGCAGATCGGCCGCAATAACCGCAATACCGGAAGCCCTGGGACGCGTCAGCGCCCCGGGGCTTCCTGCGTCCCCCGGGGGTGCCCGCCCATCACCAATCCATGTATTTGGTCACGCGGTCGGGATTGGTGACCTGGGTCTGGGCCGGGGGCCTGCTCCAGCGCTCCCAGGACTCGGCACTGCGGCAGGCGGCCTTCCAGTCCCGCATGGGGGCCTTCCCCACCATCCAGCCCCGGGCCTGGTAAAAGTCGATGAAGGCCTGGGGCTCCACCGGCGAGCGTCTCTGCAAAACATAAGCCCGCACTTCATCCAGGGTGGGTGGGACAAAGCGCCCTCCGGCGCTGGAACACTCACCTTCCGTGCTGTTCCGTTCCGTTATGTTTTGTTCCGTTCCGTCCTGTTCCGTTCCGTCCTGTTTCAGGAGATCCGACAGCAGCAAATCAATCTGCAAAAATATAACGAAACCATTTTTACCAGCTATATTGATTCCTTCAGCATGGTTCCATTTCAGTTGGTCAACGACGAAGAAATCGGAGAACTCGCCAACACGAACAATAGTTCCTATCTGGATATGTTCCGTGCCCGGGAACTTCTGCGCAAAAAATTCAATAACTATCTCAATCAGCAGCTTTTTACCTCCAATCTCGACTGCCGTATTCTGTTTTACTTAAACGATACGCTTCCTATGGATTCCTATTGCGATGCCTATACGCTTTCTGAGCACGTTGCGCTGCGTACCTGTCAGGTTTATTCTTCCCGTCTTGTGAAAGATCAGGAATGGTATAAACGCACCGGAAAAATAACCTGGTCTCCCTATTTTTTCATCAATAAGGATACCGATGAACTCTGTTATTCCAAATATGTCTACAATTATGCGATAAATTCTTCCTCAGAGGGAATCGGAACTGTCGTGATCGCCATTCCGGAAAATGCTTTCCTCGAAAAAATTTCTGCCGGATCCATTACTCCGAACAGCAGATTTTTTCTGAGCAACGAATATCAGGAGCTTCTTTACGCTTCCAGCGAAGTTTCCGACAGCTTATTTCTCAGCGCGCTTTCCAAAAGCTCCGGACAGATCCTGCGCGATTCGACTTCCCATGAACGCTATCTGGTCAGTACTTCTTCCATGAACCAAGATCTTTTCCTCACCTTCCTGACCCCTCTTTCTGACATTGAGCAGATTGTAATTACCGCACTATTTCCCTATATCCTTTTTGTACTGATCACTTTTTTCCTACTGATCTGTGTTTTGTATCTGCTTTCCCGCAAAATCACCGAGCCGATAATTTCCCTGGCGGATCTGATCAGCACCATCGAGGATACCAGAACCTTTCAGACACAACGGTTTTCGGTTTATCACGACGCGGAGCTTCAGGTGCTTTGTCACAGTTTTACAGCGCTGATTCAACGGGAAAATCTGCTGATGGATCAG
>OMFK01000960.1_pt1 | contig 9532 bp, 6 predicted proteins | sample 1645651 | NCBI WGS metagenome assembly OMFK01 (sample SAMEA103958124, study PRJEB25191) | human gut metagenome | biome: human-associated habitat [ENVO:00009003]; feature: intestine environment [ENVO:2100002]; material: feces | place: Germany | collected 2013/2015
GCAGTTTGCCCAACTGGACAAACACCGTGTTTGTGGCGTAAAACTATTTATGGGATCAAGCACAGGCAATATGCTGGTAGACCGCATGGCGAGCCTGCGCAATATATTCGGCGGAACCGATTTACTTATCGCCGCCCATTGTGAGGACCAGGGAATTATCAAAGAAAATACAGACAAATATAAAAAAGCATACGGGGACGATGTGCCTTTGACCCTTCATCCGGTTATCCGTTCGGAAGAAGCTTGTTACCGTTCCTCCGAACTGGCAGTACAACTGGCACGTGAGGCAAATGCCCGCTTGCACATCATGCATATTTCCACAGCCAGAGAACTGGATTTATTTTCCGACGCTCCTTTGATAACGAAGCGAATTACGGCGGAAGCTTGTGTTTCTCACTTACTTTTCACGGAAGATGATTATCAGACTTTAGGCGCACGCATCAAATGTAACCCTGCCATTAAAACAGCCGAAGACCGGAAGGCTTTGCAGGAAGCTGTCAACAGCGGTCTGATCGACGCCATTGCGACCGATCATGCCCCGCATCTGCTAAGCGAAAAAGAGGGAGGCGCTTTGAAAGCGATGTCCGGAATGCCAATGATCCAATTCTCTCTGGCCAGTATGCTGGAACTTGTAGATAAAGGTATCTTCTCTATCGAGAAAATAGTAGAAAAGATGTCTCATGCGCCTGCTCAAATGTATGAAATAAATAATCGCGGATTTATCCATAAAGGTTATCAGGCAGACCTTGTATTAGTACGTCCCAACTCCAAATGGACAGTAACAACGGATTGCATTGTAAGCAAATGCCAATGGAGTCCGCTGGAAGGTCATACCTTCAACTGGAAAGTGGAGAAAACATTTGTGAACGGTCACCTGTTATACGATAACGGAAAAATAGACGAAACTTATCGTGGACAAGAATTAAGATTCAGATAAATATAATTCGTCATCGGCAAACTTATGAGCACTATTCTATCTTATAAAATACATACCGTTACCCCCTACATCAATTGGATTTACTTTTTCCATGCCTGGGGATTCCAACCTCGCTATGCAGCTATCGCCAATATTCATGGTTGCGATGCCTGCCGTGCCATGTGGCTGGCCTCCTTTCCGGTAGAGGAACGTAACAAGGCTTCGGAAGCCATGCAACTGTTCAAGGAGGCAAACCGTATGCTGGATGTACTCGACCGGGACTATGAGGTCAGAACAATCTTCAAGTTGTGTAAGGCAAACTCCGACGGGGATAATCTGGTAATTGAAAAAGCAGAGAATCAGTTCATGGTCTTTCCCTTACTCCGTCAGCAAACACCTAAGAAGGACGGAAGTCCTTTCCTTTGCCTGAGTGACTTCATCCGTCCGCTTTCTTCCGGCATTCCGGATACGTTGGGAGCTTTCGCTTCTTCCATTGACGCAGACATGGAAGGACTATACGAACAGGATCCTTACAAACATTTGCTCGTACAAACCCTTTCTGACCGACTTGCGGAAGCAGCCACAGAAAAAATGCACGAGTATGTGAGAAAAGAAGCGTGGGGATACGCGAAAGACGAAAATTTAGGCATGGCGGACTTATTAGTCGAGAAATATCAAGGCATCCGTCCTGCCGTCGGTTATCCTTCTTTGCCGGATCAGTCCGTCAACTTCCTGCTGGACGAACTGCTGGACATGAAACAGATCGGCATTTCACTGACTGAAAACGGGGCAATGTATCCTCATGCATCGGTGTGCGGCCTGATGTTTGCACATCCTGTATCCGAATATTTTTCTGTCGGAAAGATCGGAGAAGACCAACTCGAAGACTATGCCCGCCGCCGGAGAAGAAGTATTGAAGAAATGCGCAAATTCCTGGCAGCCAATCTTCAATAGTCCTTATTCTCCTGTGATTTTTCTCCTTTTCTCACGACTAACTAACCAGAAAAGCAATCCTAAAATCCATGAGAGAACCAACAACAGAGGCAAACAACCCTATTGAGCAAGAGTTCTTGTCGGTTATACGCGAATATGAGCGGGTAATCTACAAAGTATGCTATCTGTATACTCATCCCAACGCTCCGCTCAACGACCTCTATCAGGATGTAGTACTGAACCTCTGGAAAGCTTATCCTAAATTCAGGAAAGAATGTAAAATATCGACATGGATTTACCGTATCGCCCTGAACACTTGTATCAGTTTTTATCGTAAAGAGAAGAATGTACCGGAAATTATCAGCCTCACCAAAGACATTGACCGGACAATAGAAGCACATGACCCTATCAATGAAATGCTGAAGCAACTCTACCAGATGATTAACCAACTGGGACAACTCGACAAGTCAATCATCCTGCTATACCTTGAAGATAAAAGCTACGAGGAAATAGCGGAAATTACCGGCTTGACGGTGACTAACATAGCTACCAAACTAAGCCGTATCAAAGACAAACTTAAAAGAATGAAAAAGGAGGAATAAGATATATGGAACTGGAAGAACTGAAAAAATCATGGAACGCCCTCGATGAGCACTTAAAGGACAAAGAACTCATCAAAGAAGACGAACTTGAAAGGCTGATAGGACACGCCGACAAAGGTATCCATGCCATTGCCCGCCTGAACATCAGGCTAATCCTGATTTCCCTGCCGATATTAATCTTATTTTTGACGGAAGTGATACTGCACAACAGATTAAACCCGATCTACATCATTATCCTTCTGGCATGGATTCCCGCTCTTTGCTGGGATATCGCCACCACGCGATTTCTTCAACGGACTCAAATAGACGAAATGCCTCTTGTGGAAGTGATTGCCCGTGTCAACCGCATTCATCACTGGACAATCAGAGAACGGCTGATTGCCACCGCTTTCCTCCTGATACTTGCCATTCTTTCTTTCGTCTACTGGCAGATATGGCAATACGGAATAGGTATGATTCTGTTCTTCATCCTGTTGTGGGGAGGAGGTCTTATACTCATTCTATGGATTTATCGCAAGAAATTCCTGAACCGTATCCACGAAATCAAAAAGAATTTAAGTGAATTAAACGAATTAATGTAAATATCCATTATAACTAAAGACACATATGTTGCAACGCTTATTTATATTCCTCCTACTTTTTCTGGTACTTCCGGACCTCTATCTTTACTTGAGATTCATTGTTCGTCTCACCGCAAAATGGTGGTTACGCGTTCTTTACTGGGTACCCAGTTTCTTGCTAACCGCAGGGCTTCTTTACTTGGTTTACTTTGCCAACAATGCTTTTGCGGAACGCCATACACAGGACATCGGGTGGTTCTCTATCATCTTTTTCCTGTTTACAGCTCCCAAACTATTGCTGGTCTTATTTACCGTACTCGGAATCCCTTTTCATAAATGGCTTCGCTGGCCGCGCACACCGTTTATATGCACCGGACTGACACTGGCCGTACTTAGTATTGTTATGATTCTCTACGGCTCTTTTGTCGGACGAACCCGGTTTGAAGTAAAAGAAGTCACTTACACCTCTCCCCGACTCCCGCAGGCTTTCGACGGTTATCGTATTGTACAGTTATCCGACCTTCATATCGGCAGTTGGCAAGGAAACACTCCTGCTATTCGGAAGTTAGTGGATTTAGTGAATGCCCAGCAACCCGACCTGATTGTTTTCACCGGAGATCTGGTAAATCACCGGGCTGTCGAGCTGAATGATTTCCAGGAAATACTAGCCGGCCTGAAAGCCGGAGATGGAGTTTATTCCATACTTGGAAACCATGATTACGGACCTTATTTTCATTGGAAAAGCAAACAAGATCAGGACAATAATCTGATCGAACTTAAACAAAGGCAGGCAGCTATGGGCTGGAAGTTATTAAACAACGAACATACATTTCTGATTCAAGGCAATGACAGCATCGCCCTTATCGGAGTAGAAAACCAAGGAGAACCTCCCTTTTCGCAACATGGCGACCTTCCAAAAGCGAAAGCAGGAATCGAAGGAATGTTCAAGCTACTTTTAAGCCATAACCCGACACATTGGAGACGGGAAGTACTTCCGGAATCGGATATAGATTTAATGTTGGCAGGACATACCCACGCCATGCAGTTGCAACTGGGCAATTATTCCCCTTCCGTTTATATTTATCCGGAATGGGGAGGGATGTATTTGGAAGGTACTCGCGGGCTTTACGTCAATGTAGGAATCGGCTACGTGGGATTACCTTTCCGTTTCGGCGCCTGGCCGGAAATCACTGTGCTTACCCTACGACGGTAAGCACGCTCTTTCCATTGACTTTCTTATGCACCTGCACCTGGACGGAGATCCGTTCACTCATTTCCTGTACATGAGAAATTACTCCTATTTTCCTTCCTTGCATCTGTAATTGTTCCAACGCTTCCATAGCTGTCCGCAAGCTATCGGCATCCAAAGAGCCGAATCCCTCGTCAATAAAAAGAGATTCTACTTTCAGGTTGTTGCTCGACAGCGAGGACAGTCCCAGTGCCAATGCCAAAGATATCAGAAACGACTCTCCTCCGGAAAGAGAATATACAGTCCGTATTTCATCACACATATCACAATCAATCACCTGAAGCGCCAAAGTGCCGGGTACTTGCTGCAATTTATAGCGTTTGGATAGATAAGACAAATGCTTGTTGGCATGAAGTAACAATAAATTCAATGTATAGCTTTGTGCTATAACTTTGAACTTTGCTCCGTCGGCACTACCGATCAACTTGTTCAGTTTAGCCCAACGTTCGGCAATCAATTGCTTTTCGGCCAGCTCTTTAGCTATCAGTTCGGCTGTTACTTTATTTTTTGCCTGTTGCAACAGGCGGACTTCGATAGCAGAAAGGCTACGTTCCGTATTTAGATTGTCTTCCTGCTGTTGCTTTATTATTTCGGGAAGTTGTTCGGGAGATTCAATCTTTTTCTGTTGCTCCTGCAATTCCCCGACAGTTGCGGCAATCTGTTTCATTTCCCCTTGTAAACCTAAAAGACGGTTGTGCGAAGTTTCTACTCCCAACCGAGCCCCGTCTAAAGCATGAGTCAGCTCTTTTTCCCTTTTGGCTACAGCGGCTTCCGCTTCATCCGCACTCTTTCCTTTTAATAATTGCGACCGTTCCTGACGAAGTGTATCCAACGCTTTCTCTACTACTTCAAAGCGTTTCTGTTCGGCAGAAGCAGCGTTTTGTAATAGTGCCAACTGTTCTTTAGCGGACGAAACTTGCTGCATAGTCAAACGACATTGGGAAACATTTTCACGCAAAGCCTCACAATGGACACGTATCTTCTTTATCGTCTCATCATTTTGTTGCCACTCCGTATAGAGACTACTATACTCCTGAATACGTTTTGCCAATTCCTGTAAACGGTTCTGTATCTGTTCTTCGTTTCCTGCATGAATTTCTTCTTTCTGCCATATGGATAACTGTTCTTTGATCTGTCCGGCAACAGTTTTTTGATGCGCCAGATCACGTTGCAGGGCTATATGCTGATTATTTGTTTGCTGACAGGCAATCACCACCGTATACTCCTGCTCTATATTTCGGAAAAGAATATCCACTACTTCCTGTTCCCGGTGATAAGGATGTGACGTACTGCCGCAAACCGGACAAGCTTCTCCTTCCTGTAACTGTTGACGCAATGCTTTCACGTCTTTTCCCACTGCCATACGGGCATTTTCATAAAGACGCTGAATCGTTTTTCGTGTCGCTTCCTGTTCTGTTAACTGCGTCGAACAATCAACCGTTTCTTTCTCCAGTCTTACTATTTCTGTTTTCACTTTCTCCTGCGACTCAGTCAACTGCCGGACATTCTGTTGGCGAACCAGTTCTTTTTGTAGTTTCTTCTGTTCTTCGTCTAATGATACATAATCAAAAGCATTTAGCCGGACCAGTCGTTCCCCATTGGCTTTTATGGCGGCTTTCAGTTTATCTTCTTCCTGCTGTAGAATATCCTCTACTTGTTCAAGCGGCAACGACTCCGTTTCCGTATTCGTCAACAAACGATTTAATGAACGATAAGCTCCCTGCAACTGTTTCGTTGCCATCCGCATCTTCTTTTCCTGCTCCGCCACCTGCCCGCAAGCTGTTTCCAATATCTGCCGCAACTGATTATAGCCTTCCTGTTGAGACTGTATCTGCACATCCAACTGACGGGCTTTCTTCAAATCCGGTTGTATAGCTTCCCATTGTGCATTGAAACGTACCAACCCTTCTTCCTGTGAAGCCAGTGTTTCCTGCAGGAGTCTCAACTTTGCCTCTTCGCCTTGTTCTTCCTGTTGCTTCTTTTTCCAAAGTTCCTCCTGCATCTTTAACGAACGGACAATGTTCAACCGGGCATTCTGTTCCGCCAGTAATTGAATCCCCACTGCACGTTTCGCAATCAGCAATTCTTTCTCTTTCTGTAAAGCAAGAAGTTCTTCCTCCGGCAAGAGGTCGATTACACTCATTCTATTTTGAATCGTAGTCACTTCTTCCTGTACCAACTTATTTCGTAAAAAAACTTCCTGAGAAATACGGGAATAAACACCGGTTCCCGTCAATTTTTCAAGCAGTTCGGCTTTTGCGGCTCCCTTCGATTTCAAGAATGTAGAAAAATCATTTTGAGCCAATAAGACAGTCCGGGTAAACTGCTCATACGTCAAACCCACCAATTCTGTCAGTTGAGCCAGCAGTTCCTTTTTGGTTCCTTGAAACTCTTTCCCTGTATCCAGCTCTTTCACATCCATCGTTTGTGGTTGCAAGGAACCGCTCACCTTATTTCTTGTCCGTCTCACCGACCAGCGAGAACGGTATCTATGACCATCGACTCCTAAGAAATCAACCTCTGCATATCCGTCGGTCGTACCACGACGAAGCAGATTCCTTACATCCGACTGATTAATCTGATTATCTCCTACATCCGCCAAATTTATACTTTCTACCGAATTTGCAAAACGAGGTGCTTTATCATACAATGCCAGACACAATGCATCTAATAAAGTAGATTTGCCAGCTCCCGTAGCACCTGAAATCGCAAATATTCCTGCCGAGTTCAACGGCTCCATTGCAAAATCAACTTCTACCGCTCCTTCTATCGAAGTAAGATTTTTCAATCGTATCGCTAATATCTTCATTCTTCCTCCTCTTTACGTGTAGCAGCCAGATAGGCTTCCTGAAACAAGTCCGTCAACTCCTCAGGCATTTCCACCTGATAAATCTTTTCAAATGCAGATTGAGCGATCTGCAACGGAGACATTTCCTGTAATCCTCTTTTCCAATTCTCATTTTCCTTCTCTGCATTTCCCGTTTCATTACGATAAGTAGAGACAATACGCGCCAACCGATAATTTTTATCAGCCAATGCTTCCTCAACTTCCTGCCGGAGCATTGGCTCCGGTTCATCCAACAACACTTTTACCTCCAGATAAGGTGCTGCTCCTTCCGTTACCGGCAACTCTTTCAAGATTTCCAACACAATTTCCGGAGACGCAGGTTCTCCATTCGGCACGCTCATCAAAGGTATTAACCTCGGGCATTCCACCCGCATTATATCTACCGCACACCCTCCGTCGAAAGTCACTTCCACGACCCCGTGATGATAATGCTTCTCTGCAAAAGACATCGGAATGGGACTTCCGGCATATCTCACATTCTCCCTGCCGGATACGCGTTGCGCCTTATGAATATGACCAAGAGCCGTATAAGCAATTTGTTCGGAAAATGCATCAGGTGACACACATTCCAAACCACCAATCACTGTACGTTCGCTATAATCTTTCTCCGCAATCTCCGAACCGATAGCCTGTAAATGGCCGATAGCAAGTATAGATTGATTCTCTTTCCGTCGCTTCCATAGCCTTTGCAAAAGCTGCGTATAAAGCTCCCGGACTCCCTCCGCATACGGATTACCTTCTGTCGGGACTGTCGGATAATCTCCCTGCCGCAAAAAAGGAACTGCCATACAAAGCAATTCCACCTCCCCGTCACGGTTCTTTAACTCAACCGTCAAATGATCGTAATCAATTTCCCCATCGTCCGACTTGCGTACTACCCCCCGAACCTCCGTCCGCATCGCTTGCAGCAAGGGTAAAGGAGCTTCCAACCGCGCCGCAGAGTCATGATTGCCGGCAACAATCACAATCTGAAGAGTGGGATTCTCCGCCGTCACTCGATAAATAAAATGATAATACAGGCTTTGAGACGCAGCAGAAGGATTGGAAACATCAAAAACGTCTCCGGCTATAATCAGTGCATCAATCTCCCTTTCACGAATTTCTCCGGCCAGCCAGTTCAAAAAGACTTCATGTTCACCGGCACGGTCATACCCGAAGAAAGTTTGCCCCAAATGCCAGTCGGCAGTATGTAATATACGTATCATATTTTTGTAACTATCTCATATAATAAGATACAAAAATAGTACAATCAAAAAGATTATATCGTATCCACCTCTCTTTTTTACCAAATAATCATGTATATTTGCAGGATAAAAATCCAACCCTATGAAGATACTGTATTATATTTATCAAATTTGTATTGCTTTGCCTATTTTATTGGTATTGACTATCCTCACGGCAATCGTCACTATCGTAGGTTCTCTCGTGGGAGGAGCTCACTTTTGGGGATATTATCCAGGAAAAATATGGTCACAATTAATTTGTCTTTTTCTATTAATTCCTGTAAAGATTCGTGGACGTGAAAAGTTACACGGCAAGACATCCTATATTTTCGTACCTAATCATCAGGGTTCATTCGATATATTCCTTATTTACGGTTTCATCGGAAGAAACTTCAAGTGGATGATGAAAAAAAGTCTGCGTAAACTACCGTTTGTAGGAAAAGCCTGTGAAAGCGCGGGACATATCTTCGTAGACCGTTCGGGACCGAAAAAAGTGTTGGAGACCATTCAACAGGCTAAAGCCTCGTTGAAAGACGGTGTTTCTCTGGTTGTTTTCCCCGAAGGAGCACGTACTTTCACAGGACACATGGGATATTTCAAGAAGGGAGCTTTTCAGTTAGCGGATGATTTACAACTAGCTGTTGTACCTGTCACCATTGACGGTTCGTTTGAAATCCTGCCACGTACCGGAAAATGGATACACCGCCATCGCATGATCCTGACAATTCACGATCCTATTCCTCCCAAAGGAAAAGGAATGGAGAATATCAAAGCTACTATGGCCGAAGCCTATACTGCCGTAGAGAGTGCACTTCCGGAGAAATATAAAGGAATGGTAAAAAACGAAGACCAAGACCGATAATATATGTATTATATGTGGGCAGACTCCAGCATTACTCTACCATGATACAAGGCTGTATCGCGGGCTACGTATTCATCAACTTTTCTATTTCAGAAAAAGTCGTATTAAAATCACCCGGATCTCCCTGACAAGAAACCGATAACACAGAAATAAAAAAGAAAGCGGCGAATACACTAACAGTCGTTTTCATTTTATCTGGAGCTTTTGCACAAATATACGAAAAACTCGCCCGATTATGGATGGATTCAGGAAAAATAATGTAAACTATTGGGTTTTCAGGGAGATACGCAGCATTATTCCGCATTTGTAAACGTGTGCTTTGAAGCTGTTTTTTGAATA
>OMFK01000965.1_pt1 | contig 9495 bp, 7 predicted proteins | sample 1645651 | NCBI WGS metagenome assembly OMFK01 (sample SAMEA103958124, study PRJEB25191) | human gut metagenome | biome: human-associated habitat [ENVO:00009003]; feature: intestine environment [ENVO:2100002]; material: feces | place: Germany | collected 2013/2015
ATTGTTGTGAAAACATGTGCTAAAATCATCTGTGCATATGCCTTTATCAGCATTGGATTGCCATCTGTTATTTCTGCCAAATATTTTATAGCATTTACTACATCTGGATGCACTTGCTCTTTTTTCACAACTGGGTTCTTCGGGCTGTATATCTGTAACTCTTTATAATAGGAAGGAAACAATGTCGGATCAAGATACAGGTATATTACCTTACTTTCCTTTTCTCCAAACACCTGATAATGATGTATCACATTTGGAAACACGATTGCAAAATCTCCCTCGTCCATGTGATACAATTCTTGTCCGACTCCAAGCTCAATATCCCCATCCGTTACATACACTACCTCTATCGCTTCATGCAGATGTGGTGGTAAATGTACTGGTTTCTTCCACTCTGCCACTATTCCATCAGTTCTATTCTCATATACCAATAACACTTGCAAGCAACTCCTTTTAATTATAATGCCTGTTTCTCCACTGCCCTTCTTGTTTTAATTAATCTGCCGAGCAGATCAACCGTCGGTCCCAGCAAAATCACCATCAATATCGTTATCACCCCAACTTCTCCGCCAGTTATAACACCGATACAGGTTGCTGCCAGATCATATACAATCCGTACAATCCGAAACATATTTTTTCCAGAATGCTTTTCAATTTTGTCACTGATTAAAAAGGATACTGCATCATATGGTGCTGTTCCATGTCCACTTTGCATATAAATAGCTGCTGCCAGAATAAACAATATGAGTGCAGGAATTAAAATAGCAATTCTGGTACTCAGATTAAGCTGTTCCTGTACATGGCAGACTTCTTTCCATATCCATGTAAAAAAATCTGCCGAATAGCCAACTAAAATCATATTGCCAAATGTTCCTGTACCAATGAGCTTCTTCTCAAAAATGATTACTAGAATCAGTAAAACAAAATTGGAAAGAAGCTGATAATTTCCAAAACTCATCCCAAGCTTATGCGAAATTCCATAATTCATTGCTGAACAGGGATCTGTTCCCATATCACACATCACTAGAAGTGATACACACATTCCCATAACGATAACCGCAATGATCATCACAAAAAAACTTTTTAACCAATCTCTGGTAACTTTAAATTTCATAATTTATCCCACATTTACATTCTTTTATCATAATCAGCAGATGGTAAATGAATAATCTATATCTTCTTCTGCACTGATACGATAATCATCTTCCACATCACTTCCCCAACTATCAATACCACCGACACCTCGAACAGCCCCATATACACAAAGAACAGTTCTTCTTGCTTGCGGCAGTTCTTCATGATGTAATGCATTTTCTATCTCGGATGCCGTATAAGGCAGGCATGAAAAAGCAAATTTCCTGTCGGTCTTTTCAATACGGAGTGTCTGGTTTGAACTGTCTGGTCTGCTGTTATCAAGACCCGTGTGTCTTGTAACTTCAAGCCACTCGGTATCCATTCTCATGCCGCATTCCTGCGGAACAAGATATGGTGTCAGACTTAAATCAGAAACCTCATAAATTCCTTCTTTTGCTCCTGCTTTTCTATCGGGATAGGTTTCTCCAGACAAACCTTTATATAAATACTTATCTGCCAGTGTCGGCATGATAAACCGCATTCCAAATACCGGAAATTCCGGAAGTCCTTTTACACCATTATAATGAACATCCACGCGGATTTTTCCAGATACACCAACCGTATAGGTCACAACGATAGTTGCAGACGGATGATTGATTGTCTCATAAGTATACTTTACGATTATTTCATCAGCAGCCACATCACCACCATAGCTGTTATTATCAGGTGCATATGGCTTCTGCACTTCACCATCCATAATGACTTCAATTTTCTGACAGTCAATAAACATATCTGCTGCAAGCCAGCTTCCACTTTTAATATGAAACTTACTTCCTCTGTCATTATCTGTCAAAGCTCTCCAAAAGGTAGGTTTCGGACAGCGATACAACCATTCATATCCATTTTTTACTACAGATTCCAGACCACCCTGCGCATAGGAAAATATATAATCGAACCCTTCTCCGTGCACGCCAAGCACATAATCACCATATACAACTCTTAGTTTATTCTTATCTGTATAAGCCATAGTAATACCTCACTTCCTGCATTGCCGGTTTTTCTTTACGGTCTGCAAATACGATTCCATTTGCGGAAAATTCATAATCTGCCGGTCTATCATCAAAATCGCCACCATAACGTAAAACTTCTTTTCCGGTTACTGGATCTCTTATCAAAATTGCCTGATCAATAAAGTCCCATATAAATCCTCCGTGATACATTTCGTACTGATCGATCAGTTTCATATAAGAACCAAGTCCACCCATAGAATTTCCCATATCATGCATAAACTCACACAAAAGATATGGTTTCTTTGGATTATTGTTTAAATATTCTTCCACTTCTTTCGGCTTTGCGTACATTCTGCTTTCCACATCCGAAATAGTATCCTCATATGCTCTGTTATAGAAGGAACTTTCATAATGAACCAATCTGCCATCCCTCTTTTCCTTGAAGTAGGTATTCATCGCTCCAAGATCATCACCTGCATAGGATTCATTTCCAAGAGACCAGAATAAAACGGATGTATGATTTTTAAAGGTTTCAAAATTACTTATTGCCCGGTCAAGTACCACCTCTCTCCACTGTGGAATGGAACCCGGTACATTGCATGACGGTTCAATCGCACCAAGTTTCTGGAATGTCCCATGGCTTTCCAGATTCGTTTCTGCCATCACATAAATACCTGCTTTATCACACAAGTAATACCATGGAATCTGATCCGGATAGTGGCAGGTGCGTACTGCATTGATATTGTTTCTAAGCATACAATCAATGTCTGCTGTCATCTCTTGCATTCCAATGCATCTTCCGGTTTTCGGATTCCACTCATGACGGTTTACTCCCGTGATAACCAGACGTTTTCCGTTCAGATAAATCACCTTATCAATTACTTCTAACCTTCTAAAGCCAATATCATAAGGAACTACTTCTAGCATCACTCCATTTTCCTCTATTAATTCCACACAGGCATGATAAAGATACGGACTATGATTATCCCACAGTTTGATATTTTGCACATCTGTATGGATTGTACCTGTAAATATTCCATCTCTTCCCTGTAATTGCAAGCATTTCTCCGTTATCACTGTTCCTTCTCTGTCGGTCAAGACAAACCTTGCATCCACATTCTGTTTTTCTGGTGCAGTTACCTTCATAATCACAGATACTTTTCCACTTGAATTATCCTGATTTAATACCGGCTGAAACCATACATCCTCCATATGGGCATCAGGCAGTGCTTTCAAAGTGACATTTCTGAAAATTCCAAAGAAACGGAAAAAATCCTGATCCTCTAAAAATGCTGCCGTGCTCATCTTGTGAACCTGAACTGCCAACACATTTTCTTTTTCCCTGATAAATGGTGTCAGATCAAATTCAGATGGTGTGAAGCTGTCCTCTGCATACCCTACAAACTGACCATTCAGCCACAGATACATCGCCTCTTCTACACCTTCAAAACAGATGTGAATTCTTTTTCCACACATCGTTTCATTTAAGTCAAAACGTTTAATATAAGAACCTACAGGATTATATTCTGCCTCTGAAAACATCCCCGCTTCTTTCCCAGTGCTCTCCATGCTGTAGGCTCCTCTATGATACTCTTTTCCTTCCCACGGATACATCGTGTTGATGTAACGGATTTTATCATATCCAGCCAGTTCGATATGTCCCGGAACCATAATTTTATCAAATCCTGATGCATCAAATGTTTCCTTATAAAAATCAACAGGTCTTTCCATCACATTTTTGCTGTAAGCAAACTCCCATTGACCATTTAATGACTGTAATAATGGATTTTTTTCTTTTTTCATGTCTGAATAATCCAGATAATAACAATGATCACTATGTGATTCCAATTGATTTACCCTAAACACTTCCGGATTGTCCAGCCATTTCATATCAGCGTTCATATTTTCCCTCTCTTTCCATACACCCCATACAATCATATTATTCATGGGCTGTATCCTGTAATTATCCTATTATTTATATACCCCAACAAAGGATAGGACAGGGGCTACCCTTGCATCCTCAATACGAATTTCAAGCAAATCTGTCTCAATTCCCTGTAAATCAACAATCTTTTTATACCCTATGGTTGTTGCTTCAGTTAGCTTTTCCTTTTTTCCTTCCGCAGCAGCATACCATACAGAGAACTTTTCTACCCTCTGGCTATATGGGATTGCTTCCTTCAACACCAGATATGATAACATATTTTTTTCTTTCCAACGCATCTGTATCGTCAATTCCCTGTTTCCGACCGCGTTTTCGAATACCCTGTCATAATGATCTGTTCTAAGTACATCCCCACTATTTCCATGTATATCCTTTTCCGGAATCGTCTGAAGTTCTGCAATATCTGCCAGATTATCGTTAAAAGTATCTTTTATAAACTCTCCAAGCAGTTTCACATTTTGCACATCCGTCGGGTGAAGCTTTCCATTTTTCATTGGTGGAAGATTTAACAAAAGTGTCGTGTTTCCACCTACAGAGGATAAGTAAATCTCTTTCAGATTTTCAAAGGAACGCACCTTGTCATCTTCCTCTTCATGGTAAAACCATCCCGGACGAATAGAGACATCCGTTTCTGCCTGATAGTAAGCCAGATTTTTTTCGGAACGCAGACATTCACGGCTTCCCAGGTCTGTCTGTGTTTCATCTAATGGACGGTTACGGAATTCTTCATTATCTTCCTGCTGACTGAGCTGTGCTGTAATTGCCGGATCTGTCATATCTGCTGCCACAACACTCCATTCACTCGGACGTACCTGCCCGGCTTCATTTCCACACCATCGGATATCCGGACCTGAAATTGAAATTACAGCATTTGGCTGAAGTTTACGCATCACTTCATAATATCGCTTCCAGTCGTAAACCTGTTTCTTTCCATTGCTTCCTTCTCCACATGCACCATCCAGCCAGATCACAAAGATATCTCCATAGTTTGTCAACAGTTCTGTAAGCTGATTTACATAGTAGTCATCATACTCCTTACCTTTTCCATAAGCTTCATTATTTCTATCCCATGGCGAAAGGTAGACTCCAAATTTCAGGTCAAATTCCTTACATGCCTCTGCTGTTTCACGGACAATATCACCTTTTCCATTTTTGTATGGTGAATTTTTAATGCTGTGTTCCGTATACCTGCTCGGCCAGAGGCAAAAACCATCATGATGCTTGCAGGTAAGGATCAGTCCTTTCATCCCACCTTCTGCAGCTGTTTTTGCCCATTGGCGGGCATCTAATTCTTTTGGATTGAAAATGGATTCCGGTTCATCTCCCAATCCCCACTCACTTCCGGTAAATGTATTAACTGTAAAGTGAATAAAACAAAAATATTCCATATTCTGATAAGCAATCTGCCGTTGACTCGGTGTAACCGAAACCAGACGTTCATCTTCTTTCATTCCACTATATTCCACGTCAACACTCCTCCATCTGTTCTCTAAGTCGCCGGTTCGCTGCTTCCACATTCATTTCTGACATAATAAATGTAATGACTAATGACAGGATCATTGGAATCCATAAATACATAATGTGAAGCATATTCATGCAGGATGCAGGCTGCACGGCCGCTTCCTTGACAAATCCGCTTGCATCAAGCAACCATCCGCAGAGGGCAACTCCGATTCCACCCCCGATTTTGGTTCCAAAGGATGTACAGGAATACATGGTTCCATCAATGTGTTTATGTTTTGTCAGGTATGTGTATTCTGAACAGCTTGCCACAACAGCTCCCATATCTCCCTGCCATGGTGCCATTCCAAGTGCTGCGATTGCGGTAAAAGCAAGCATCAGCGGAACACTTCCCATATAGCCTGCAAAAATAACGCCGACACGGCCGGCTGTTCCAAGAATGTATCCTGCAAGATTCATTCGATATAATCCCTTCATCTTTTCCACAAGCATAGGTGTAATACACATTGCAATGATGACAGGGATATTAATTGCCCAGGAAAAGACCGAATATAAATCTTCATTTTTCAAAACATAAATCATATAGTAAATACCCATATTTAACATAGCAGAATAGATCTGCTGACAAATATAAGTAACACAAATCATAAGATAATATTTATTGGAAAATAAAAGTTTTGCAGCTTCAATCAAACCATATTTTTCTTCTGTCTGTTCTCTGCCTGCCTTTAATTCTTCCTCCGGAAGTTCTTTGATTGAGAATACGGAAATTGTGTTTACAATCAGTCCGATTACTGCGTATATGATTGCTACGGTTCTCCATGCAGCAGCTCCACCGCCTGCCATTCTTACAAACTGAACGGTGATAGATTGAATGATCAGACTTGTTAAAAACGCAAAAATAAAACGGAACGACCCCATTTCTACCCGTTCTTTGCTATTTTTTGTACAAAACGTAACCAGTGATGCATAGGCAATATTGTTTGCAGTAAAAAATACTGCATTCAGCAAAGTATATGCAATAAAAAACCATGCATACTGTGCTGTTTTTCCAAGACTTTCCGGTATTGCAAAGTTCGCCACAAGCGTTACTGCACAGCCAATATATGCATAAAGCATCCACGGTCTTGCTTTTCCAAGTCTGCTCTTTGTTTTGTCAATCAATGTACCAAAAAACATATCACTGACACCATCGAATAATTTTGATACCATGATCAATGTTCCGACAACTCCCGGATTTAACCCTACTGTATTTGTCAGATACAACATTACAAACGAGGAAAGAAATGCATACACGACATTTCCTGCAATATCTCCCGTTCCGTAACCTACTTTGTTATACCATTTCAGGTATTTCTTTTCTTCCATGTGAAACTGCTCCTTTCGATGATCCTTATTTTTGTTCCCACAACTTTGTTATAGATAGTATATAAAAACCGATGTCAAAAAACCATATCATAAATTACACAAAACATGCACAAAACAGTATAATTAACAAAAACCATTTTCTTTATTCCTTTCTTTTGTTATTTTTGACATGTACTTTTATTGACTTTCATTTTCCAGCACGTTAATTTATACAAAAAATACCATTATTTCAAACGTTTAAAATCTAAATAGACAAGACATGCATAAAATGATAAAATTGCATCATGAGCCAAACATAAATTTATGTATTTCAGATTATTATTTCATGAACATTTTCAATTATCATATGGGGGTCTCAAATGTATACCAATAATGCATATCTGAATAACTCAACAATTGACAGAAAAGATAAATCCAAGCCACTTGTCGTAACCATGTGTGGGACTTACAAGTTATATACGCACCCTAAACTTCCCACCTGGAGACCACGTGGCAGAGTTGATTTTCAGTTGATCTTTATTGCTGCCGGGAAAGCTCATTTTCATTTTGACAACGATGAGGAAGAAACGATTGTTCATGCTGGTCATATGGTTTTATACCGCCCAAGAGAACCCCAGAAATATGAATACTATGCCAAAGACCAGACGGAGGTTTACTGGGTTCATTTTACAGGAAACAATGTCACCAATCTGCTCCGTTCCTATGGATTGACAAATGATAAAAGGGTGTTCCACTGTGGTTCCGGTTCGGAATATCAGTATCTTTTCCGTGCCATGATAAAAGAATTACAAATGTGTCAGGATAGCTATTCTGAAATGCTTGAAATGTATTTAAGACAAATTTTTATAAAACTACAACGCCACTTTAAATTTTCTGTCAACACAGTGAACTCCCATGCTGCTGAGGAAATAGACAAAGCAATTTCTTATTTCAGTGAGCATTACAATGAACCAATCAGCATTGATGACTATGCCGAACAAAATCATGTCAGTGCCAGTTGGTTTATCCGTAATTTCAGATTATATGCCGGAATCACGCCAAAGCAATTCATTCTGCAAAAAAGAATATATAATGCCGAAGCACTGCTTCAAAATACACAATACAATATCAATGAGATCGCACAAATTGTCGGATATGATAATCCACTGTATTTCAGCCGCATTTTTCAAAAGGCAAAAGGACTGTCACCTTCTGAATATCGTAAAAACATATAAGAAAAATTGCAAAAAGCAGAGAAGCGGTATCTCTGCTTTTTGCAATTTTTGTCCAATTATTTTTTTATTTTGGCAAGTAATATACCCTTTCATGTTTTATAATGACAGCGTAAACAGAAAGGAGATGAACTTCCATGAGAAACAAATTCCACAACTTTATTGAAAACTTTCTTAGCTTTTATGAAACTTTCTTCACGAAAGGATATTATCATTTTTAAATATTATCCCATACCTTCCTCAATCTGCCCATTCGTCAAATCATATCTCATATCAAGAAAATCCAATATCTCTGCCTTCCGGGCTGTCCCCATTCTAAGGAATTGTCAGCCAATCACTTTTTTTCAAATGTCCCGGCACCACTTAAACGGTTGCAGAAAAACAAACACATATTGTTAAAAATTTGACAAAAAGAAAAAAAGTGCTACAATAATGCTAATTTCAGGCAAAAGGAGTATCCCAGACATGAAGACAGGACTTGTAGTAGAAGGCGGCGGCATGAAATGTGCCTACAGCGCAGGCATTCTTGACCGCTTTTTAGATGAACACATTACATTCGATTACTGCATCGGCGTATCGGCCGGATCTGCAAACACAGCAAGCTATCTCGCCGGACAACGCGGGCGCAATCTTCGTTTTTATGTAGACCATCTGAACGAACCTGGTTATATGGGCGTCAAAAATCTGCTACGCACCGGACAGTTTTTCGGTCTTCAGTATATTTATCAGACACTGACCAACTCCGATGGAGCTGACCCGATCGATTATCCTGCCATCGTGGAAAATCCGGCCGAGTTCGAGCTTGTTGCAACCGATGCTGCAACCGGAAAACCGGTGTATTTTACCAAAGATGATATGAAACAGGATGACTACCGTGCCATCATGGCAAGCTGTGCCCTGCCCATTATGTGCCGTCCGATTTCTTTCCATAATGAGACGTATTTTGATGGTGGATTATCGGATTCCGTTCCGATCGAGCGCGCGTTTGCCAAGGGATGTGACCGTGTGGTTGTAATCTTAAGCAAACCCCGCAGTTTTGTAAAGCAGCCGGAAGGCTTCCGGCACATTTACCGGCATGCCCTGCGCAAATATCCACAGACCATAAAAGCCCTCGACAACCGGCATCTGATGTACCGCCAGAATATTGCCGATGTCAAAAAACACGAAACCGCCGGGGAAGCCCTCGTCTTTGCGCCTTCGAAAGAGTTAAAAATGAGTACTTACGCACGCGATGAAAAGTTGGAACAGGAATTGTATGATCTGGGGATTTCTGATTTTAATGCACGTCTGAAGGAACTGCATACATTTCTTTCCTGAAAGAAGACAGATAGCGGATATTTATCATTTGCTATCTGTTTTTAGTTCTATTTTCCTATTGTATATCTATCTTCCATATGAAAGATTCTTAGACTAAAAAAGGCGGGAT